>SAMEA3663036__coassemble_85_pt1 | contig 44022 bp, 38 predicted proteins | sample SAMEA3663036__metabat2_high_PE_022 | metagenome-assembled genome bin SAMEA3663036 (sample SAMEA3663036) | pig gut metagenome | biome: pig gut; feature: pig-associated habitat; material: faeces | place: France | collected 2012
AAACATGAAAGTAGGAGATAAACACCTGCGATTAGTGTTTACCTCCTACTCGATTATGGTTTGCTAAGCATGTGAAATCCATGCCATGAGCCTGATTAGCAACGCTTGTCCAGGTAAGGCAGTCTGTAAGGACGACGATACTCGTAGTAATACAGACGATGAGCAGCAGCTTCCTTGTCACCTTCGAAGTTGAGTGTAGCAGGATTCCAGCGTACAGGCCTGTTCAGTTCGCGAGCAATATTTGTCAGGCAGCACAGGGTGTTGGTACTGGTGCCATACTCCACGGGAGCTATTGGGTCAGTATGCGAGCGAATGGCATCAATGAAATTCTGCATGTGAGGCGAACTAACCTCATACTGTCCTTTTCCGATACTCTCCTGCTGCTTCTTGAGCAGTTTGCTGTCAGAGCACTCAATGTATCCGCGTGCCACCTTGAGCCAACCCTTGTCACCGATGAACTTGATGCCTTGTGCTCCTGTGTTCTCGGTGTAGGGACGTTCCTGCATGATGATGCCGTTGGCATATTTCATGGTGTCCCATTCTGCACCATTGTAGCCTTTGGGTATATACTCCACAGGACCCAGTCCGTCCATACCCAGCGCAGCTTGTGCGATGTCATACATGTGTGCTCCCCAGTCGGCAGGATATCCATTGCCAGTCTCGCAGTACCAGCGCCATGCACCCCACAGTTGCTCGTTCTTGTCGGGATCCAATGATACGGGTGGGCACAGGTCGGGGTGGTAATGTATCTTGGGATCGTTGAGGGGACCCATCCACAGATTCCAGTTCAGGTTCTCGGGAACGGGCATTTCAGGAAGGTTGAAGGGTGTTGGAGGATCGCCCACGCGGCAGTGAACCTCCTTGATATCGCCCAATCCTCCTGAGCGTACCAATGCAATAGCCTGTTGGAACTCTGCGCTGCTGCGTTGCTGAGATCCCATCTGCAGGATGCGATGGTTGTGTCGGACTGCTGCCTGAACAGCCAGACCCTCGGTGATGGTATATGCCAAAGGTTTCTGCAGATAGACATCCTTGCCTGCCTCCAGGGAGTGGATGGCCACCAGGGCATGCCAATGGTCGGGTGTGGCTATTTCTATGGCATCGATATCCTTGCGTTCCAGCAGTCGCTCATATTCTTCATACATATCACAACGCTGGGGCATGCCTTTCTCTTTCTGCCATTTGGTGGCCAGACGGCGGAAGCGCTCACGCTTGATGCTATCCACATCACAGCATGCTGCAACCTGAACACCAGGACAACCTGTGAAGGACCAGAAGTCGCTGCATCCCTGCTGGCCTACTCCTACGAAACCCAGAACCACGCGGTCTGATGGGGCTATGCGCACACCATCAATGGTGAAACTGGGAAGAATCATGAATCCAGCAATGCCTGTGGCGGCTGTTGCCAGGAAGTCTCGGCGGTTCATTCCGCCTTTCTTCACTTGTTTCTTCTCTTGCTTCCTTTCCTGTTTCATTTTGATAGTTATTATTAGGGTTAATAAAAAAGGATTGTCATATTCACTTTACCTCTTCCTGAAATATTTCCCCAGTACTGGAATGTTCCGAAGGGGCATGTCGGTACGTATGGTATAGGTTGCATATACGCCCACCAGTATGGTTCCTAAGGCCAACTGGCTCAGCACAGACCAGTCATCAGGAATCAGTTCTATCAGGATGAAGAGTACTCCTGCCAGCAGCAGATAACAAGCCATACTGCGCAGAGGATAGGGGATAGGATTCAGTTTCTGACCAACGATATAACTGAGTATCATGGCAGAACCATAGCCGGCAAATCCGCCCCAAGCGCATGCCATATAGCTCATGTGAGGAATTCCCCATAGGTTGACAGCCAGCAGTATCACACAACCGACAATGGAGAAGAAGGCTCCATAGATGGTCTTGTCGATGAGCTTGTACCAGAACGAGAGGTTGAAATAGATGCCCATCATTATCTCAGCTGCCATCACGATAGGTACCACCCGCAGACCTTCCCAGTAATCAGCTCCCACCATATAGCGCAAGGCTGGCAGCCATGCCATGACGCACAGGAAAGCCATGAGGGTAAATATGACAAAGTACTTCATGCCCAGCGCATAGGTCTTCGTCTGGCCCTGCTCTTTGCTTTGAGCAAACACAAACGGCTCATAGGCATAGCGGAATGCTTGGGTAATCATGGCCATAATCATGGCCACCTTGACACACGCCCCATAGATGGCCAGTTCGCTGATGGCTTCTTTCTTGTCGGGATATACCAGGGGGAATATCATCTTGTCTGCAGCCTGATTGAGGATGCCTGCAATGCCCAGCAAGAGAATGGGCCAGGAATAGGAGAACATCCTGCGTAGCAGCCTCAGGTCCACACGAACCTGCATGTGCAGCAAGTCGGGAATAAAGAAGAATGTGATGAGGCCCGTGCATATCAGATTCAGGAAGAATACGTAAAACACCTCTGTGTGGCCCAGGACCTTGAAGTATAGCAGATTCAGTCCGATGTTCATGACGATGAACAGCAATTTCAGACTTGCAAACTTCACGGCTTTCTTCTGATACCGGAGCAGGCAGAAGGGTATGGCCTGTATGGCATCAAGTGCCACCACTGTGGCCATCATGAGAATATATTCAGGATGGTCGGTATATCCCAGGGTATGGCTGATGGGGGTGATGGCAATGAATATCCCACCCAAGAAGGTCAGTGAGAGCACCCCCACCATTGTCAGTGACGTCCAGAAGACTGTATTAGGATTCTCCTCTTGCTTGTTGGCAAACCGGAAGAATGTGGTTTCCATGCCGAATGTAAGTATCACCAGGATGAGTGCTGTATAGGCATAGAGATTGGTGACGATGCCATAGCCTCCGCTTGCGGCAGAGATGACATGTGTGTAGAGTGGGACAAGCAGATAATTGAGAAAGCGTCCCACAATACTGGACAGTCCGTAGATGGCCGTGTCCTTGGCCAGAGATTTTATATTTGCCATATTTTTTTATCCAAAGAAGATGTAACCTACCACTAAGGCTGCTATCACACCACACAAGTCGGTGAGCAATCCTGCTGTCACAGCATGTCTGGTCTTGCGAACCCCCACACTGCCGAAGTACACAGCCAGAATATAGAATGTGGTATCTGTGGCTCCCTGAAATATGCAGGAAAGTCTGCCCACGAAGGAGTCTGCTCCATAGGTTTGCATGGCATCCACCATCATTCCTCGGGCTCCCGAACCACTCAGCGGTTTCATGATGGCAGTAGGTAAGGCAGCCACGTAATCAGAATTCCCGCCACAAGCCTCCACGGCACGCCCTATTCCTCCTATCAGGAAGTCCATGGCACCACTTGCCCTGAAGACACCTATGGCCACCAGTATGGCCACCAGATACGGTATGATGCGGATGGCCGTTTCAAAGCCTCCTTTTGCCCCTTCCACGAAGGCTTCGTACACGTTCACCTTATGCCTGAGTCCTGAGAGTATGAAGGTCATGATGATAGAGAACAGAATGACGTTGGCCGCTGTGGTACTCCATGTATTCATGGTCTCGCGGTCCACCTGTGTGCCCATCCAGATGACTCCTGCCACGATGAGGCATAAGCCTGCCACCGTTCCTAAGATGACACGGTTGAAGAGATTGATGCGCTGGTAGATGCTGGTTATGACCATACCTGCCAGAGTGGCTATGGTGGTGGCAATGAGGATGGGAATGAACACATCCGTAGGCTGTTCAGCACCCATTTGTGCCCTATATACCATTACCCCCACAGGTATGAGACACAGGCCGCTGGTATTGAGCACCAGGAACATAATCATGGCATTCGTGGCCGTATCCTTCTTTGTGTTCAGTTCCTGGAGTCCCTCCATGGCCTTGAGTCCCAAAGGTGTGGCAGCATTGTCCAGCCCCAGCATGTTGGCACTGAAGTTCATGAAGATGTGTCCGAAGACAGGGTGCCCGGCAGGGATATCGGGGAAGAGCCTTGTCATGAGTGGACTGAGCCAGCGTGCCAGAAGATTCACGATGCCTCCCCGTTCGCCTATCTTCATGATTCCCATCCACAGGCTGAGCACTCCTGTGAGTCCCAGTGAAATGTCGAATGCTGTCTTGGCGCTTTCGAATGTGCTGTTCATGATGGCAGGGAACACCTCAGTGTTGCCCATGGCCAACTGCACAACAGCAATCAGAAATGCTGTGGCGAAGAATCCAATCCAAATATAATTGAGTATCATGAGCCTGAAGAAAAGTATGGTGTTGAGTGTTCAGAAGAGAGTCCCTTGTGAGGCATTTCCCAAACGGTCATCCACGGGGCGTCCCAGATGCTGGTAAGCCAGAGCAGTCACTTCGCGTCCGCGGGGCGTGCGCTTGATAAACCCTTCCTTGATAAGGAAAGGCTCATACACTTCCTCCACGGTGCCACTGTCTTCGCCGATGGCTGTGGCTATGGTTCCTATGCCCACGGGTCCTCCGTGGAACTTGTCGATGATGGTGAGCAGAATCTTATTGTCTATCTCATCCAGTCCGTAACGGTCTATGTTAAGTGCCTCAAGGGCTATCTTGGCTATGTGCAAGTCTATCCGTCCGTTTCCTTTCACCTGAGCGAAATCACGCACACGGCGAAGCAGAGCATTGGCTATACGTGGCGTACCTCTGCTGCGGCTTGCTATCTCTGCTGCGGCTTCCGTGTCGATGGGCAATCCCAGGATTCCGGCACTGCGTTCAATAATCGTCTGCAGGGTGTCGGCATCATAGTATTCCAAATGCAGGTTGATTCCGAATCGTGCTCGCAGAGGAGCTGTGAGGAGTCCGCTTCGAGTGGTTGCTCCCACCAGTGTAAAGGGTGCCAGGTCTATCTGTATGCTCCTTGCACTCGGTCCTTTATCTATCATGATGTCGATACGGTAGTCCTCCATTGCACTGTAGAGATATTCCTCCACGATGGGACTCAGACGGTGTATTTCGTCAATAAACAGTACGTCGTTCGCTTCCAGGCTGGTCAGTATACCTGCCAAATCACCAGGCTTGTCCAGCACTGGACCGCTGGTGAGCTTGAAGCCTACACCCAGTTCGTTGGCAATGATATTGCTTAGAGTGGTTTTGCCCAGTCCTGGCGGACCATGCAGCAGTGTATGGTCAAGTGGCTCTCCTCGGTATTTGGCAGCGTCCACGAAGATGCGTAAGTTGTCCACCACCTTCTGCTGACCGCTGAAATCGCTGAAGCGTAAGGGGCGAAGTGCGTTCTCGAAATCCTTCTCGCGTGTACGTCCTTCCTGTCTGATATCGAAATCTGTCATGTTTCCTATTCTTCCTCTTGTATGTTATCCCACATGCATAGCGCCTCGTTTTCGGCTGCTTCCATGATTTCTCTCTCTCCCGGTCCCTTGTCGTTGATGCCGCACAGGTGCAGTATCCCATGAATGATGACTCTGTGCAGCTCTCTCTCATAGGGTTGATGCAACATGTCTGCATTGGTGCGTACGGTATCCAGGCTTATGTAAAGGTCTCCGGAGATGACCTTCTGGTGGGTGTAGTCAAAGGTGATGATGTCCGTATAGTAGTCATGCGAGAGGAATTGCCTGTTGACTTCCAGTATACGTTCATCATCGACGAACACATAGTTGATGTCGCCTGCAGTTTTCCCATGTGCATGTGCCACCAGCTTCACCCATTTCTGGATGCGTGTCTGGTCTATGCCGGGCATCTGTGTCTGCTCTGTATTGAAAGTAATCATTCTGATAAGAGTTCTACGGCCTTCTTTACCACCTCGTCGTCTTCATAGATGAGGCAGAAATACTCATTCATGTCCCACAAGTCTCTTGCCACGAGAGCTTTCATGATACGCTGTATGTTCTCTCTCGTTTTAGCCAGTTCGGCATCGTCTTTGAGTTTGATGTTTTGCTTTTCTCCCTTGCTCAGTACGCTGTCCACCAGTGATGCAGGAATGTCATACTTCTTGCGGAACTTTTCGAAGGTGGGATAAGCCTTGCTGAGAGCTTTTCGGTTGCTGTCGATATATTTCAGGCTCTCGTTGATGATTATGCTCTTGGCCGACAGTTCCCTGTAGCATCGTGTGTACTTGGTGGTGTCCAGTGGTACGAAGTAATCGGGCATGATGCCGCCTCCACCGTAAACCGTGCGTTTGTTTCTCAGTGTCTGGTATCTCAGGGAATCGGGGAAATGTATGCTGTCGGCATTTGTCAGTTCACCGTTGTTGTAACGGTTGATGACGTCTTTTGCATAAGCGCTTCTGTCTCCCTTCTCATAAGGTTTCTGTATGCAGCGTCCGCAGGGCGTATAATACTTGGCCACGGTGAGTCGTATCATGCTTCCGTCAGCCAGTTCGATGGGTCGCTGCACCAATCCTTTTCCAAACGTGCGCCTGCCCACCACTATACCTCTGTCCTGGTCTTGTATGGCTCCCGAGAGGATTTCTGCAGCCGATGCGCTGTATTCATCCACCAGTACGGCCACCTTCCCTTGGGTGAAGAGTCCGCTGCCCGAACTGCGAAATTCCTGATTGGGAACACTTCTTCCACGTGTATAGACTATCAGGTCATCCTTCTGGAGGAATTCGCTGGCGATATCGGCAGCTGCTTGCAGGTATCCTCCTCCATTCTGCTGCAGGTCTATTATCAGGTCCACCATGCCCTGCTCGCGTAGTTTCTTGATGGCTTCCACCACCTCATCGTGAGTCGTTTGGGCAAAGTTGTTGAATCGGATGAGGCCGATGGTGGGTGTGACCATGTATGCAGCATCCACCGAATTGACAGGTATCTTGTCGCGTACCACATCAAAGTGCAGTGTGTCCTGTATCTCTCGTCTCACCACTCCCAGATCCACATGACTGCCTTTCCGTCCGCGAAGGCGATGCATAATCTCTTCGCGGGACATCTTTACTCCAGCTATGGCAGTATCGTTGACAGAGACGATGCGGTCTCCTGCCACGATGCCCACTTTCTCACTCGGTCCTTTGGGGACAGGCTGGATGACCACAAGTGTATCCTCCAGCACATTGAATTGCACACCGATGCCTTCGAATGAACCTTCGAGGGGTTCCGTGAACTTCTTGGTCTCCTTGGCGTTGGAATATGCCGAGTGGGGGTCCAGTTTGGAGAGGATGCCGTTGATGGCATCTTCAGCCAGGCGCTTGCTGTCCACGCTGTCCACATAATAGTTGTATATCATGGCCGTGGCCATCACCATTTTCTGTACGTCCTTCTCCAGTTGGCTTATGTTACGGCTTTTCTCTGGCGGGCGATTTTGATATTGTAATTGTGCCGTGGCATTCATGGACATGAGTGCCAGCAGGGCACATACGATTTTCTTCATAGATATTCTCCTTATTATATTATAATGTATAGTTAAGCCCTTGGGGCAGATATTCGTTGATGTCCTTCCCGAAGTGTACCAGTTCGCGTACCATACTGCTACTCACGTGTCCCAGTTCGGGTTTGCAGGGCAGCAGGATGGTCTCTATCCCTGTCAGGTGTCTGTTGACTTCCGCCAGTTGTACCTCATAGGTATAGTCGGTGGTGTTCCTCACGCCCCTTATCATGCAGTCTATATGGTGTGCCTGGGCAAAGTCTGTTGTCAGACAGGAGTATGCCTCCACTTTTACTTTGGGCTCCTGGGCATAGAACTCTTTCAGCGCCCTTACTCTTTCGTTTATGGGAATCCATCCTGTCTTGTTCTCGTTGTAGCCTATGCCTATCATCAGTTCGTCACAAAGCGAAAGGGCTCGTGCCACCAGGTCGGCATGCCCGATGGTGAAGGGGTCAAATGATCCTGCCAATATGAACTTCCTTGCCATGAATCTTTCTTTGTGCTTTTTATATGTTCTGTCTTGATGCTCGGTGGGTGTATGACGATTGGGGTTCAGACCGCCTCTTCGTCGGCTCTGTCTTCCTCTATCACCAGGTTCTCGATGATGAAATTCTGTCGGTCCATTGTATTCTTTCCCATGTAGTATTCCAACATCATGGCCACTTGGTCGCTCTTGTTGAGTGTTACCTGATCCAGTCTGATGTCCGGTCCGATGAAATTGGAGAACTCATCGGGACTGATTTCTCCCAGTCCTTTGAAGCGTGTGATTTCCGGATCAGGTCCCATGTCTTCTATGGCCTGCAGTCGTTCTTCCTCCGAGTAGCAGTATTGGATGATGTAGTCTTTGGTGACGCTCAGGTTGCGCAGTTGTTTCTTCTCGTTCTCGCTTCCTTCTGTATCCTCATGGGCATCAGTCGACTCGGAAGGTGTCTCTTCCTTGTCGTTTGGTTTCTTGTCCTCTTCTGTCTCCCGTTTGCGTGCCTCCATTTCTTCCATGAGAGCCTCCAGCTTGGCTTTCTTGAGCTTTGTCTTCTTGGCTCTGACGCGGAAGAGAGGTGTCTGCAGGATGTACACATGTCCCTTTTTGATCAGTTCGGGGAAGAATTGCAGGAAGAAGGTGATCATCAGCAGGCGTATATGCATTCCGTCCACATCAGCATCGGTGGCCACGATGACCTTGTTGTATCGCAGCCCATCCAGTCCTTCTTCTATGTTGAGTGCTGCTTGCAGGAGATTGAACTCTTCGTTTTCGTAGACCACCTTCTTGGTCATGCCATAGCAATTCAGAGGTTTGCCCCTCAGACTGAACACGGCTTGTGTGTTCACGTCCCTGCTCTTGGTGATGCTTCCGCTGGCAGAGTCGCCCTCGGTGATGAAGATGCATGATTCCTCTTGCCTGTCTCCTTTCGCATCGTTGAGATGTATGCGGCAGTCGCGCAGTTTGCGGTTGTGCAGATTGGCCTTTTTGCTCATCTCCCGAGCTTTCTTGGCCACTCCTGCCATGGCCTTTCGTTCCCGTTCGCTTTCGTTCACCTTCTGCAGGATTACTTCAGCCACATCCGTGTTTTTGTGGAGGAAGTTGTCCACCTGGCTCTTTACGAAGTCGCCGATGAACTTGTCTATGGAGATGCCTCCGTTGGGCTCTGTGGTAAGCGAACCGAGTTTTATCTTGGTCTGGCTTTCAAACAGGGGCTCTTGGATGTTGATACTGATGGCAGCCACCATACCGTTGCGGATATCGCTGTAGTCATAGTTCTTTCCGCTGTATTCCTTGATGACTTCAGCGATGTATTTCTTGAATGCGGCCTGGTGCGTGCCACCCAGTGTGGTGTGCTGTCCGTTTACGAAGGAATAGTATTCCTCTCCGTTCTGGTTGCAATGTGTGAAGGCTATTTCGATGTCTTCACCTTTCAGATGTACTATCTCATATAGGGCAGACGCCGTCATGCGGTCCGACAGCAGGTCGCTCAGTCCGTTGCGCGACAGGATACGCCTGCCGTTGAACATGATGGTGAGTCCGGTGTTGAGGTATGTATAGTTGCGCAGCATCTCCTCGATGAACTCTCTCCTGAAGTAATAGTGCTTGAAGAGTGAGGGGTCTGGTTCGAAGAAGATGTATGTTCCGGTTTCGTCTTCCGTGGCTTCTGTGGTGTCAGAAATCAGTTTGCCGCATTCGAAGGTGGTGCTTCTCACCTGTCCGTCTCTGTAAGATCGTGCTTCGAAGCGCCGGCTCAGTGCGTTTACGGCTTTGAGTCCCACTCCGTTGAGTCCCACACTCTTCTTGAATGCCTTGGAGTCATACTTACCTCCAGTATTGAGCATGGACACGGCCTCCACCAGTTTTCCCTGTGGGATGCCTCGCCCGTAGTCGCGTATGGTACAGCGCAGGTTGTCCTCCACGGTCACTTCTATCCGTTTGCCCGAGTTCATCTTGAACTCATCTATACTGTTGTCTATGACCTCCTTGAGGAGTACGTAGATGCCGTCCTCGGCATGAGATCCATCTCCCAGGCGCCCTATGTACATACCCGGACGGGTGCGTACATGTTCCATGTCGGAGAGGTGTATGACGTTCTCCTCTGTATATTGTACTGTTTGTGGCTGTGTAATCTCGTTCTCTTCCATGAGGATTGTTTATATGTTTTTGGCGAATGCGCAACGTCTTTTGTGAATGATGCAGTCCAGGTTCTTCCATTGTGCCTGGCTGGGAATATTGTCTTCTAGCTGGTGATGGGTTTCTGCCCATTCGTATCCATCCTTTGTCCCTTCGGGTATGAGGTCGGCAAAGATAAGTGCGTTGGCTCCTTTCTCCTGATATTCGGGCAGTACTCCCACCAGCAGCATATCCAGTATCTGAGGATGCTTGTCAAACCACAGGGCTTTGGCCAGGTGGTACCATCCGAAGGGCCAGAGCTTGGCCTTGGCTTTCTGTATGGCTCTGCTCAGGCTGGTGATGCATATGCCCATGCCGATGACTTCTCCTTCGGCGGTCTCCACCACTGAGAGGTATCGCTTGTCCAGGTATTGCAGATACAGGTTGGCATACGCATTCATCTGCTCTTCGTCCATCTGGCTGTAGCCGTAGAGGTTTGCATAGGAGCGGTTGACCACATCCAGTACCTTGTGGATATACCCTCCCTCTCTGATCTCTTTCTTGCTCTTGAACTTATGAATGCGGAAGCCATAGCGTTTCCTCACCATTTCTGCTATGCGGAAGTACTTCTCCTTGTTGGCTTCATGACCTTTCTTGGGTACGAACACCTTGCGCTCCACCCATCCTACTTCCTTGGCCAGTCCGTGCTTGACCATGTGTTCGGGATAGTAGGGGTAGTTGTATATGCTGTTCATGGTGCTCAGTTGGTCATATCCCTCGGTGAGCATTCCTTCCAGGTCCATGTCGGTGAATCCCAGCGGCCCCACCATCTTGTTCATTCCCCGTTCTTTTCCCCAGTCCTCTACGGCCTGCAGCAACAGTCCTGACACCTCGGTGTCATCAATGAAGTCAATCCATCCGAATCGGACGGTCTTCTGATTCCATTGCTCGTTGGCCTTGTGGTTGATGATGGCGCATATGCGTCCCACTATCTTCCCATTGCGTCGTGCCAGGAACCATTCTGCTTCACAGAAGCGGAAAGCAGGGTTCTTCTTCTTGTTGAATGTGTCCAAGGTGTCCTCCAGGAGGTCGGGTACGGCATAGGGGTTGTCCTTGTACAGTTCGTAATTGAAACGCACGAATTCCTTCATCTCCTTTTTGCTGGAGACTCTGCTTATGATAATATTTTCTGTCGACATGTTGCTATATGTAAGTTATATCTTACAAAGTTAGTCAAAAAATGGTGGATAATGGCCGTTATGGGCCGTTTTTTATTTATAACTTTCGTGTTATTGAAAGAAAGTTAAAAGATTTCTTGCTGAAAGGAAAAAAACAACTTACTTTTGTGCATATCTGTCAGTTGTGGCTCCTGATGACACCGGGATTTCATTTCAGGCGGAGAAGATGGAAACAACTCTTAAACTACAATAACATGACATCAATCAAGAAAGTGTTTGCCCTGGCAGTATTGGCAGTGGGCATTGCGGCTCCGGCTTGGGCGCAGGAGTCTAATGTGGATGGAAAGGATTATAAGCCCTTCCCACACATGTTTGTTGGCATCCAGGGTGGTGCCCAGACCACATTTACCAACTATGACAACTCCAAGCTTATCACTCCCATCACGGCAGTAAGTTTCGGAGGATGGTTTACACCCGTTGTCGGTTCTCGTCTGCATGTGAGCGGCCTTTGGAACAAGGGCGGTTTCCGTGGGGCTGAGCAGGACTTCAAGTATGACTACAAGAATGCTACCACCAACCTTGACTTGATGCTCAATCTGGTTACCCTCTTCGGGCGCAAGGATTATTATCCCGTGAATGTGTATCTGATAGGCGGTATCGGCCTTAATTATGCGTGGGACAATGATGATGCCTATGCACACAAGGCTCAGTTGCCCCGTGCCTATAAGGACGATCTCTTCTCTCACAATGCCAGGGTGGGTGCTCAGCTCGATATCAACTTGCACAAGAATGTGAGCTTGAACCTTGAGGTGGATGCCAATAGCCTGGGTGACCGTTACAACAGCAAGTACAACAGCACTGATGACTGGCAGCTGACAGCATCACTGGGTCTTGCCTTCAAGTTTGGTTATAAGAAGGCCAAGAAACCCGCTCCCGTCGTTGTTGAAGAAGAGTGGGCCACACGTTTGGATACCATTTGGTATGACGATGTGGTAGAAACAGCTCGTGTGGAGGATGGTAAGATGACTTGGGAAGTATTCTATCCCATCAACAAGAGTGACTTCCGTGCTGAGGCTCAGCTCAAGGCTATCGGCGAATTCCTTAAGGATCATCGTGAGTGCAAGGTGGATATCAAGTCTTATGCTGATAAGGGTACCGGTACTCCTGCCATCAACAAGCGTCTGGCTGCAGAGCGTGCCGAGAAGGCTGTGAAGGCTCTTGTGGACGCTGGCGTGCCCAAGTCTTCCATCACCTCAAGCAGTTATGGCGATACCGTTCAGCCCTATGCCGAGAATGACAAGAACCGTGTGAGCATCATCGTGGCTCTGGGTCTGAAGGACGTCAAGGACAAGCAGAGCGTAAAGAAGTTCCGTACCAAGGAAGTTCGTTACCGCGTGAAGTAATCCCCCAGAGTGATAAACATTCTGTAGCGGAACGTTACAGATGAAGATACGCCAACGTGAGGGCCGGCATCAGACATTATGATGCCGGCCCTTCATGATATGACAGGTAGGCCTGGCCAGAGGCCGACCTCGGCTCAGGACTTGTGTTCGTAGGATACGGAGTGCCTGTATGACCAGACTGAGGGTAAGCCGGACCAAGGGCTCGGACGTGATGTGCGCCCGCAGTGACATATCGTTACAAATGTAAAGAGAAGGCTTACAAAACGACACTTGGATTTCTGCGACTTCTTTTCCCAATCCAGAGAAATTCATTGCACATTCAGGCACTTTTGTGCAGGAAATCCCTTCTCGGGGGGAGCGTCATCACACTCAAAATCCTCCAAAATCGTCTTCTGATGGTGTTTTCAGCCCAATTCTTGTGCCCAAATGATTCGCTCAGGTGTCCCGAAAAACACAAAATTATGCCCTCGAGAAGGCAAATTCTGATGCAGATGTAAGTAATTTTCTCGGGATGTAAACCGTTGCAAGTTGAGACGCAAATATTTGAAACCCGGGTTGCAAATATTTGCATCCTCACTTGCAAATATTTGCATCTGAGGAACAAACCATAGAAAACCATACTGCAATCCTTTGGGAATCAGTTACTTAATTTCTGTCAAAAGTAATGTTTTCGCTTGTAAACGGTGGAGAGGATGCCCTGGAAGGCGATTTTCAACGATTTTTGGCGCCCATTTTGACCCTTCTCAGCATCGTGCAAATCCATACGGAGCAGGTCTCGGTTCGTTCTGACGCATCCAGAGAGCATTTGGAAAAAGCAGAATGTAAGTAGAAAGCCCTTTGGCAGAAGCAAATTGTCAGCTGTGCAGAGATGATTGATGGCCAGGCCGATAATCGTGGTATCTCTTCCCTTTTCAGCTACCTGTCCACACCACTCTCAGGTCCACAGATGTCAGCATATACCGAAGTCCATGCGGCAGAAAATGGATAAAATGTGGAAAAACAGACATTTTTGTTGTGTTAATATACAATAATACGGCCCTTGGAAACGTTATTACTGATAGGATGAAAAGACTGCTGTGGATAGGTATGCTGCTGATAGTCCTGCAGGCAAGGGCACAGTTTGATGTGGCGTTCACTAATTCATGGGCGCTCCAATCCTGGTATAACCCTGCGGCGGCAGGTGTTTATGGAAAGCTTGACATACACGGAGTCTATAGCCAGCAGATGGCAGGATTCTCGGGCGCACCAGCCACCATGTCTCTCACTGGCGACTTGCCCCTGTGGTTCTTCGGACCCAGTCATGGGGCAGGACTTGGATTCATGAACGACAAGGCTGGACTCTTTACCACCAAGAAGATATACCTCCAGTATGCTTACCATCAGAAACTGGGCAAAGGCAAGTTGAGCGTGGGCTTGAGGCCAGTGATTCTCACCGAGGGCTTTGATGGAAGCAAGGTGGATGTGGAGGACAGCAGCGACCCGGCATTTGCTACCAGCCAGGTCAATGGTACAGCCTTCGACCTGGATGCAGGCATACGATACAGCTACAAGCAGGTCTGGTATGCCGGAGTGAGTGCTGCGCATCTTCTGGGTCCTACCATACGCTTGGGCGATGATAAGACATACGAGCTGAAGGTGGATCCCACCCTGTATGCCATGGGAGGATATAAGTTCCGCTTCCGTATGCCTCAATATGCTCTGGCCACCGATGCCCTGCTGCGTACCGACCTGAGTGAGTGGAGAGCCGATGTGAGTGCCAGGCTGATGTATGAGGGAGCCAAGCACAAGATGTATGCAGGCCTCATGTACAGTCCCACCTATAGCGTGGGTGTGCTGCTGGGAATAGACTTCCATGGTATCAACATAGGATACAGCTATGAGATGTATACAGGCGGCATAGGTGCACTCAATGGAACACACGAAGTGATGATAGGATATCAGACCGACCTGAATCTCTTCAAGAAAGGTAAGAACCTGCACAAGAGTGTGCGCCTGCTATGATGCTCCTGACATAATGGGAATCAGATAATTCAGACAAACATACAGAGAGAATATATAATTTGGATATGAAGACAAAGAGTCTGCTTATAATGCTTTCACTGGCCCTGGTAACCCTTACCATGGCGAGTTGTATGGGAAGCAGTTCGAATGCCAATGCCACGGGAGGCGAACTCACGGGCGTAAGAGGTACGGCTTACAGCGAGCCCACCCCTTACGGCATGGTGGCTGTACACAAAGGCTCACTTCGGGTGGGCATAGAGGAAAATGATTCCCTGTGGGGTACGGAACTTCCCGTGAGGGATATCAGTGTGGATGGCTTCTGGATGGACGAACAGGAGGTGAGCAATGCCAAGTACCGACAGTTTGTCAATTGGGTGCGCGACAGTATCATTCGCGAACGTCTGGCCGATCCTGCCTACGGTGGCGATGAGACTTACAAGATAGAAGAGGACAAGGAGGGCAATCCCGTCACTCCACATCTCAACTGGAGCAAGGCTATTCCCTGGAAGAAAGCCAACGAAGATGAGCAGAGGGCCATTGAGAGCGTCTATGTGACACACCCCATCGATGGAACCAAGATGCTGGATGCCAGTCAGCTCAATTACAGATACGAAATCTATGACTATGCTGCAGCTGCTCAGCGCAGATACAGAATCAATCCCGAGGAGCGTGACCTCAACACCGACCATCCCGTGGATATGAGCGACGTGATGATAAGCAAGGACACAGCATGGATAGATGACGATGGCAAGATAGTCAGACAGACTATCACACGTCCTCTCTCTGGACCATGGGATTTCCTCAATACGTATATCGTAAACATCTATCCCGATACCACCTGCTGGGTGAATGATTTCCAGAATGCCGACAACGAACGTTACATGAAACTCTATTTCAGTAACCCCGCCTATGACGACTATCCCGTGGTGGGCGTCTCCTGGGAACAGGCCAACGCATTCTGTGCATGGCGCACCGACTTCTTGATGAAAGGGCTGGGAGGATATGCCAAGCAACTGCAACGCTTCCGCCTCCCCACCGAGATAGAATGGGAATTCGCAGCACGAGGCAAGGAAGGAAACCCCTATCCCTGGAAGAGTCTGGAGGTGAAGAGTGAGAGTGGATGCTACTATGCCAACTTCAAACCCGACCGCGGCAACTATACCAAGGATGGTTCGCTCATCACCTCGAAGTGCGGCATCTATAGCCCCAACAGTAACGGACTTTATGATATGGCTGGCAACGTGGCCGAATGGACCAGCACGGTATATACAGAAGCCGGAGTGGAGAGCATGAGTGACATGAATCCCGAACTGAAATACAATGCAGCCAAGGAAGATCCTTACCGACTGAAAAAGAAGAGCGTGAGAGGAGGTTCCTGGAAAGACCCCGAGAGCATGATACGCTCGGCATGGCGCTCCTATGAGTATCAGAACCAGCCACGTTGCTACATCGGATTCCGTTGCGTACGCACCATGGTCAACGACAAGAGCGGAAGCCAGAAGGTGAAGGGCGGCAGCAAGACACCCACGTCATCAGTCCGACGCAAGTGACCTGATACCACAGCCGCATACATATTATATAATAGACAGATATCAACGATAAAGCAGAATAGAGAGATGAATATTATCGTCAAGATCCAAAAATGGATGGACTCCCCCGCGGGGCAGATTTTCATGAATTACGCATATAGCTGGGGTGCAGCTATTGTCATATTGGGTACCCTCTTCAAGCTTACCCATCTGGCTGGTGCCAATGCCATGCTCTTTGTGGGTATGGGTACCGAGGTCCTGGTCTTCTTTATATCTGGTTTCGACAAACCCTATGAGAAGGTCCCCTCAGAGGACGGAAAGGCTGCTGCACAGCCATCTGCAGCTGCCGGTCAGACGGTGGTCATACAGGGAGGCGCCGTAGCCCCCGCTGATGCAGAAGGACAGCCTTCGGGTACCATCATAGTGGGTTCGCCAGTTGTACAGCCTGTGGTAGGAGCACAGACTGCAGCAGCCCCCACGGGAACCACCATAATAGGCGGTGCCATGCCCTCTGCTTCCCTTGATCCCGATGCATTGTCCAGTGCCACTGGATTGAGTGCTGCCGCTGCCAATCTGGCTGCTGCAGGACAGGCCGCAGCTGCTGCACAGGCCGCACTTGACCAATTGCAGAATAGTTCCTCTCCCTCTCTGGATCCCGCTCTGGCCCGATCCACCGACCCCGCCGAAGTGGAAGAGGCTGTGCAGAACTATGCACAGGAACTCCGAGCACTCACCGAGGTCCTGGTGCGTGTCAAGGAACAGGCTGCCCGCATGAGCACCGACAGCGAGGAGATGGAGAATCTCAACCGTACCCTCACAGGCATAGCCACCGTCTACGAGTTGCAGTTGCGCAACATCAGCAAGCAGGTGAGCACCATCGAGCAGATAGACGAACAGACTCGCCGTATGGCACAGCAGATAGAGGAACTCAACAATGTGTATGGACGCATGATAAAGGCTCTCACCATCAACATGACGCCCATCTCTGCCTCACAATCTGCTCCCGAGCAGGCATAAGTGCCACACGAAATCATTACAGTAGAATATAACACAAGGCTCCAATAGATATGCCAATAAAGAAGAAAAGGATATCGCCACGCCAGAAGATGATCAATCTGATGTACGTCGTGCTTATGGCTATGCTTGCACTCAACGTGTCAAGTGACGTGCTCAATGGATTCTCGCTGGTGTCGGATGGCCTGAGTCAGTCCACCCAAAGCGCCACGCAGGTCAACGAGGGTATATACAAAACCTTCGAACAGCAAATGAAGGCCAATCCCGAGAAGGTGCGAGTGTGGTACCAGAAGGCACAGAAGGTGCGCGGCATGAGCGATTCGCTCTACAATCTGGCTCAGGAACTCAAGGTGGCCATCGTGAAGAAAAGCGATGGAAACGAAGGCGATGTGAATAACATCAGAAACCGTGAGGACTTGGAGGCAAGCACACAGGTGATGCTGGCTCCGGGTTCCGGACGTGGCAGCGAACTCTACGATGCCATCAATAATTATCGCGAACAGGTGGTGAGGATGGTCACCGACAAACAGCAGAGACAGGTGATAAGCGCCAGCCTCTCTACCGAAGTCCCCACTAAAGTCACCACCCTGGGCAAAAACTGGCAAGAGTATATGTTCGAGAATATGCCCACAGCCGCAGCAGTCACTCTGCTCACCAAATTGCAGAGTGATGTGCGATATGCCGAAGGAGAGGTCCTGCATGGACTTATCAACAACGTGGATGTGAAGGATATCCGTGTCAACCAGCTCAATGCATACGTGATTCCTTCCTCACAGACGGTGGTGCAGGGCGGACGTTTCTCTGCTCAGATTATTATGGCTGCCGTGGATACCACACGCCGTCCCACCATCTATGTGGGAGGACAGCGCATCTCCGGAGATAGGGGTGTGTATGAAACGGTATGCAGTAGGACGGGTGACTTCACACTCAATGGATACATAGAGATGCTCAACGGATCGGGAGAAACCGTCAGACGTGACTTCCAGCAAAAGTATACGGTGGTGGCACCAAGTGCTACCGTCAGTGCCGACATCATGAATGTCCTCTATGCTGGATATGAGAATCCCATGAGTGTGAGCGTACCTGGAGTGGCAACCAACAAGCTGAGGGTAAGCATGACAGGAGGTTCACTCATCCCCAAGGGAGATGGGAAGTACATAGCCAAACCTACCGAAGTGGGTGGGCAGGCTGTGATAACCGTAAGTGCAGAAAACGAGGGACGCATTCAGGAAATGGGTAAGTTCAACTTCAGAGTGCGCAAACTGCCCGACCCCACCGCATTCATCGCCTTTACGGATGCCAATGGAGCCGAGAACCATTTCCGAGGAGGTTCCTTGAGCAAACAGGTGCTCATGGGTGCACCGGGCATAGGAGCTGCCATTGATGACGGACTCCTGAATATCGCATTCCGAGTGCAAAGTTTTGAGACCGTGTTTTATGATGCGATGGGCAATGCTGTACCTTACAAGAGTCAGGGCGCAGACTTCTCTGACCAGCAGAAAGGACAGATGCGTACACTCTCGCGCAACAAGCGTTTTTACATCACCAACATTCATGCCACAGGACCTGACGGCATAGAACGTACCCTAAGTGGTGCTATGGAAGTCATCATCAAGTAACTATATATATAATGTGCAATATGAAGCGTATAATCCTTCTCTTCTCTGTTACTGCGCTGGCTGCTTGTCTGGCAAACGCACAGCCTGCCAAGAGACGTAACACAACAGCAGCAAGCACCACCCAGAATGCTTCGGTGCAGAAGAAAGGTACAGACCGAGCATCCATGCAGTTCCCCACTTCGGCAAGCATGCCAGAAGACGTCGTATGGAAACGTGATATATATCGTCAGCTTGACCTCACCAAGGACAAGAATGCACCTCTGTACTATCCCGTGGAGCCTCAGGGCAAGCAAGTGAATCTCTTCACTTATCTCTTCCGTCTGATACTCACTGGCAGAATTCCTGCTTATACGTATCAACTTGATGGCAACGAATCTTTTGAGGCTAAGGATAAACTGGCTGTCAAGGATATGCTGGAGAGATATGGCATCTATTATGAGGAGAAGGACGGAAAGATACAGGTGGCCGACAGCGATGTGCCCAGTGGAGAAGCCACACGCTATTATCTCAAGGAAAGTGTCTATCTGGATCAGCGCACTGGCACCTTCAGCACCAAGGTTACGGCCTTGTGTCCTGTACTGATGCGCGGAGCAGATGAGTTCTCCACCGAAGCTACACCGTATCCGCTCTTCTGGGTGCAGTACAGCGATGTGGCTCCATGGCTCTCACGACTGCCAGTCATGGGCAGCAATCTCAATAATGTGACCAACATGACGGCTGACGACTACTTTACCATGAGCCGATACGAGGGTAAGATATACAAGACCAATAACCTGCAGGGACGTGTCCTGGCCACCTACTGCAAAACCGACAGCGCCATGAGTAAGGAGCAGAAGAAGATAGAGCAGCAGCTGACGGACTTTGAGGAGATAGTGTGGGGACATCGCAAGGACTCCACTGACAGTGTCTCGCTGGCCAAGGAGAAACCAGAGAAGGTGAAGCGCACCAGCTCCAGAAAGGATTCTTCGGTACAGGCAGGAAGCAGCCGCAGACGTAATACAGAGAATTCTCAAGAATCAAAGCAGAAGAGCGAAAGTACTGCTCCCAGAGTGAGTGCACGCCGTCAGCGTCGTTAGAGCTGTTCGTATGAAACGCGTCTCTGCATTCCTCATACTCTTTCTGGCCTTGGCTCTCCCAGCCATGGCCAGACGTGTTATGTGGGGTGTACAGACGGGATGGGACACTCGCAGGCTCAAACTGGATTCCGACCTCTTTCGTGTGGACAACCGTTCGGGATGGTATGTGGGTCCGCAGGCCAGTCTGCAGTTTGCCCGTGGACATCTGGCTCTGGAGGCATCGCTTTTGTATAATCAACGCAATATGGATTTCGAGGAGAATGACACCCAGGAGAAGCTTACCAACAGACTCTCCTATCTGGTCCTGCCGCTCCATTTGCGCTACACCTTCCGCATACTGCCTCCTCTGGGCATCTTCATCTCCACAGGTCCTCAGTGGAAGCGCTATGTGGGACGCAACCAGTATGTCAGGCTGGGCGATGAGATGGACCTGCGCCTGGATCCCAGTACGCTCAGTTGGAATGCCACAGCAGGGGTGGAGATCTTCCGTCATCTGCTCTTGAGCGTCACCTATAACTTTGCTATCGACCAGGAATGCTGGCAAAGAAGCATGGGCGAGGCTATCCGCAACTTTGATATCAAGCGTAACTCATGTCAGGTGGGTCTCACCTGTCTCTTTTGAATAACTTTCCCCCTATGGCCATATATGCTGATGTAGTGCTTCCACTCCCGCTGGGCGACACCTTCACCTATTCTTTGCCGGCTGACATGCAGGCAAGCGTCGAGGTGGGCAGCAGGGTGATAGTCCCCTTCGGAAATCGTAAGTTCTACAGCGCCATCGTTGTGCGTAAGCATGACAATAGGCCTGCCTATGCCACTAAAGAGGTGGCGGAACTGACCGATGAGGGTCTCTTGGTATTGCCTGCTCAGTTGAAACTGTGGAGCTGGATAGCAGATTACTACCTCTGTACGTTGGGCGAGGTCTATAAGGCAGCCTTGCCAGCAGGACTCAAGTTGGAGAGTGAGAGCAGCGTGATGTTTGCCGAGGATTTCACGGATGTGGACAGCCTCACTCCTTCAGAAAGACGCATCTATGACCTGATGGAGCAGGAGCCTAACCAGAAACTTTCCGAACTGCAGAAGAAGACGGGACTTTCCTCTGTCCTGACCCTTGTCCATCGCATGCTTGACAAGGGAGCCATAAGGATCAAGGAGGAGGTGAAGCGTACCTATAAGCCTCGTACCATTCCTTGCGTGCGCATCACTCCTGAGTATTTCGAAGAATCTGTCCTGCGCAGCTTCTTCCTCTCCTTGCCCAGAAAAAGCAAGCAGCAGGAACTGCTCATGCGCTATATGCAACTCTCGTCCACTTCATCTGCTCAGGTACTGCATAACTACACTCTGCTCAAGGATGTGACCCGTGAGGAACTTCTTCACGACGGAGGCTTCAGCCCGTCTACGTTCAACACGCTCAGAAAGAAGGGAGTGCTGGAGGTGTGGCAGAAGCCTGTGGGCCGACTCTCCGAGGAGCAGATTCCCACCCATCTAGTCATGCATACCCTGAGCGAGGCCCAGCAGCAGGCAATGCATCAGATAGAGGCCGTGTGGGAAAAACAGGACATCTGTCTGCTCCATGGAGTAACCAGCAGTGGAAAGACGGAGGTGTACATACACCTTATCCAGAAGGAACTGGAACGTGGGCATCAGGTGCTCTTTATGCTCCCGGAGATTGTTCTCACCACTCAACTCACAGAGCGCCTGAAGAGAGTCTTCGGCGACCGATTGGGTGTTTATCATTCCCGTTATCCCGATGCGGAACGTGTGGAGGTATATCAGAAGATGCTGTCAGAGAAACCGTACGATATCATAGTGGGTGTACGCAGCAGTGTCTTTCTTCCCTTCCGCAGACTTGGACTTGTGATTGTGGATGAGGAACATGAGACCAGTTTCAAGCAGCAGGATCCGGCGCCACGTTATCATGCACGGAATGTGGCTTTGGTACTGGCAGGCCAGCAGAGAGCAAAGACCCTGCTTGGGACAGCTACTCCAAGTCTGGAGACTTATCATAATGCACTCATAGGGAAGTATGGCCTGGTCACACTATCCACACGCTTCCGTGATGTCCAGTTGCCTGATATACGTGTGGAGAATGTGCAGGAACTCAGGCGCAAGCGTCTTATGACAGGCCCCTTCTCACCGCATCTGGTTGATCTCATGCGTGATGCCATCCAGCACCGGAAGCAGGTGATTCTCTTCCAGAATCGTCGTGGCTATTCGCGAGTGGTAGAATGTCACGTGTGTGGATGGACTCCCAGGTGTGACAAGTGTGATGTCAGTCTCACCTATCATCAGCGTATGGGGCAGATGGTGTGCCATTATTGTGGGACGTCCTATCCAGTGCCTTCCGTGTGCCCATGCTGTGAGAGCAGGGAGATACGTAATGTGGGTTATGGTACTGAGCGCATTGAGGACCAGTTGGCCAAAGTGTTGCCCGAAGCACGCATAGCACGCATGGACCTGGATACCACCCGAAGCCGCATGTCTTATGAACAAATCCTGCAGGACTTCCAGCAGGGCAGGACGGATGTGCTGGTGGGTACTCAGATGGTCACCAAGGGTCTCGACTTCGAGCATGTGTCTGTGGTGGGCATCCTGGATGCCGATGCGATGCTCAGCCAGCCTGATTTCCGTAGTCATGAACGAGCCTTCCAGATGATGGAGCAAGTGGCAGGCAGGGCAGGCCGAAAGGGCAGTCGGGGACAGGTGGTGCTGCAGACCCGAGATCCGGAATCGCCCATCGTGCGGCAGGTGGTATTGCATGATTACCAGGGTATGTACGAATCCCAGATGGAGGAACGCCGTCTCTTTGGCTATCCTCCCTTCTGCCGCCTGGTGAGTGTATATATGAAACACCGTGAGGAACAGGTATTGGATCAGCTGAGCAGAGAGATGGCACAGATACTACAGACGTCTTTCCACGAGCGCGTCTTGGGTCCCGATACTCCTCCTGTGGGTCGTGTGCAGATGATGCATATACGCAAGGTGTTGATAAAGGTTGATCTTTCCATGTCGTTGGGAAAGGTGCGCAGTTATCTGAGGAAGGTTCAGCAGTTCCTGCTTACACAACCACGTTACAAGGGAGCTCAGGTCTATTATGATATAGACTGAGGAGTACTGCTTGGAGCGTTTTTGTTTCCAGGCTCTTCGGGTTTCTTTATCTCGTCGGGATACTGTACTCGGGTGTGGTAGATGGTCTTGAGCTTTGACTTGAACACCTCCTTGGCTATCTCTATCTCGCGGAATGTGATGGGACACATCTTGAAGAAGCCTTCCTTGACCTGACTGTCGATAATCTTCTCCACCAATGCACTCACGCTCTCCTCGGTATATTCCGGCAGACTGCGTGATGCGGCTTCCACGGCATCTGCCATCATCAGTATGGCCTGCTCCAGAGTCTCGGGGTTAGGGCCAGGATACGTGAAGAGACTTGGGTCTGGCTCCTGGTCGGGGTATTTGTTCTTAAAGGAAATGTAGAAGTATTTGGCCATACTGGTCCCATGGTGAGTCACGATAAAGTCCTTGATAGCCTTGGGTAGCTTGTATTTGTCGGCCAGTTTCATTCCATCACTGACGTGCCGAATGATAATCTGTGCACTCTGTACCAGCGACAGATTGTCGTGCGGATTGGTTCCCGATTGGTTCTCAGTAAAGAATACAGGATTCTCCAGTTTGCCAATGTCGTGATACAGGGCTCCCGTACGCACCAACTGACTCTTGGCCATGAGGTTGTTGGCCACCTCTGCAGCCAGATTGGCCACCTGCATACTGTGCTGGAAGGTGCCGGGAGCTTCTTCTGAGAGACGTCTCAAGACGGTGTTGTTGATGTTGGACAACTCTACGAGGGTCACATTGGAAGTGAATCCGAATATCCGCTCCACCGGTATGAGCAGCAGGTAAGATATCATGGACAGTATGCCGGCAATGACCAGATAGATGTAGGTCCACTTATCCAGTCCTTCGGTACTTTCCAGATTGCCGTTCATGATATCCAGACACAGGTAGGCTCCCAGTGATACTGCCGTCACGGCGATGGCAGCTCTGAGCAAGTCCGAACGTTGGTTCAATTGCCTCAGACTGTATATGGCCACCAGTCCCGAGAGGGATTCTGTGACCAGGAATTCGAAGGGATGCTTCAATGCTACGGCGCAGGTAAGCAACATGATGACATGCGTCATAAATGCCGTACGGGAGTCCATGAAGATGCGTATGAATATGGGCAGGATGCAATAGGGTACCAGGTACACGCTCATGAGTGAATGTCTCATCATGCCATACGTAATCACGGGGAACACCATATAGAGGGCCAGTACGAGAGCTACCGTACGCGGGCTGTCGAGATAATCGCTTCGGAATTGCTTGAAATAGCCAAACAGCATAAGCACCATCAGCATGGCATAGAAAAACTGTCCTGTGATGAGCGCCATGCGTTCCGAGGTACTCTTCTCTCTCTCCTTTTGATAGCGTTCGAACGATTTCAGTACGCAATACGTGTATTCGTCCACAATCTGTCCGCGGTCCACGATTTTCTGTCCCACCTGTACTTGTCCCATGTAGGGTACCAGCGTGTTGTCCACCTCTTGCCTTTGCTGCTTTGACTTGGCTTCATCGTATATGAGGTTGGGCTTTATATATTGTATTAACTCGAGATTCTGTATGGAGTTGTGCTTGAAACGCATACTATCCTGCTCGCTTGTCATGTACTCATATGCGGTCTTCTCCGTAAACACTTGCTTGAATGGCTTGGCGCTTGCTTCGTTTTGCCAGTACAGACAGATGATAGTGGTCTGCTCCTGTTGCAGGCGTTCGTAGTCTTCGTTTGACATGATGCCACGCTGATACACCTCTGCCAGTTTCTTCTGCAAGTGAGACAGATAGGAATAGGGTAGACCTCCTTTGAGCTTTTCGTTGAAGTTGTTCTTTAGGGCCAACAGCATGGAATCCCTTATACCGGGGTCTTGCTGGAAGTATGGCTCGTAGAACCTGTGGAGGCTGTCTCGCTCACGTTTCAGTATTTCATCTGGCTTGAATACGGGGAAGCTGTCCATGGCTATCAGTGGACTCTCGTCCCACGGTTCTCCTTTTTTGTAAGTCAGTTCGTCAACGGAGTTGCTGGGCATGACACTGGTCAGGAAAAGTATAGAGGCCAGTATGACAAGGCTCCGGAATAAAATTTCTCTTGGGGTCAGTTTGCGTCTGTGATTGAATCTGCTCATATTGTTGTCTGTTCTTGTGGGAACTTAATCCCCCCTGTAAGTCTCATGCAAAAATACAAAAAAACCTCAGCCAATTAGAAAAAAAGACGTAATTTTGCGCAAAATAACCGACACAAACTTATGTCTGATAGAAAAGTCAGGGTGCGTTTTGCCCCTAGTCCTACAGGGCCGTTGCATATTGGAGGAGTGCGCACGGCTCTTTATAATTATCTTTTCGCACGCCAGCATGGCGGCGATTTAATATTCAGAATTGAAGATACGGACTCCACACGCTTTGTTCCTGGAGCCGAGGAATATATTCAGGAATCTTTCCGTTGGCTTGGCATTTCCTTTGATGAGGGTGTCGGCATAGGAGGTGAATATGGTCCCTATCGCCAGAGTGAGCGCAGGGACATTTATCGCCAGTATGTGCGTCAGCTCCTTGACAACGGTAAGGCCTATGTGGCTTTTGATACTCCCGAGGAGCTTGATGCCAAGCGTGCCTCGGTGGAGAACTTCCAGTATGACGCCTCTACCCGAATGCAGATGCGCAATTCTCTTTCGCTTGGAAAAGAGAAAACGCAGGAACTGATGGATGCCGGTTGCCAGTATGTGGTACGTTTTCTCATTGAGCCCGGCCGTGATGTGGTAGTGCATGATATCATTCGTGGCGATGTGCATGTCAACAGCAGCATTCTGGACGATAAGGTGCTATATAAGAGTGCCGACGATCTGCCCACTTATCATCTGGCCAATATCGTGGATGATCATCTCATGCTGGTCAGCCATGTCATCAGAGGCGAGGAGTGGTTGCCCAGTGCACCGCTTCATGTCCTTCTCTACGAAGCCTTCGGCTGGCAGGACACCATGCCTGCATTTGCTCATCTGCCCTTGTTGCTCAAGCCCATTGGCAATGGTAAGTTGAGCAAGAGAGATGGAGACAAACTGGGATTCCCGGTGTTTCCTCTCGAGTGGCATGATCCCAAGAGTGGCGAGATAAGCCGAGGTTACCGTGAGCAAGGCTATCTGCCGCAGGCGGTAGTCAATTTCCTGGCTCTTCTTGGATGGAATCCGGGCAACGACCAGGAGCTTATGTCTCTGGAGGAGATGACTTCCCTCTTTGACCTCAGCAAGTGTTCCAAGAACGGAGCTAAGTTTGATTATGTCAAGGCAGCATGGTTCAATCATCAGTATCTGTTGCGTCAGGCCGAATCAGAATGGGTTCCCTCCTTTGATTCTCTGTTGCGCAAACAAGGGATAACAGCCACCCCCGAGCAGGAAGAGGCTGTGGTACGCATGATGAAACTCAAGGTGATAGAGTATGTGGATGCACAGGGCAATAAGCACAAGCGTAACATCAGTTTTGTAAGTGACTTGTGGCCGCTCACACGTTTCTTCTTCCAGGCTCCCGAAGGGTTTGATGCCGAGGATAAGTTTATCCGCAAGAACTGGAAGGAAACCACAGCCGAGGAGATGAGACAGTTGGCCGCTCTGCTCTCAGAAGTGGAGGATTTTACCGTTGAGGCTCTGAAGGAGGCTGTTGATGCTTGGTCCGAGACCACAGGACTGCGTCCTTGGAATGCCTGGAGAATCTGTCTGGTGGGAGCAGGCCAAGGCCCCGATATGTATGAACTGGCAAGTTTCCTGGGTAAGACAGAGACACTTGCGCGTATGAATTTTGCAATAGAGACATTGGGCTGACATGTATACTCTGGCCATATACTTATATACGTTGGGTATCCTGTTGGTATCCCCTTTCCACCGCAAGGCGCGTGCAATGATTAAAGGTCGTTTCAAGACCTTCATTACTCTGCGTAAGAAGATTGATAAGAACAAGCGCTACGTATGGTTCCATGCTGCCTCCCTGGGAGAGTTTGAGCAGGGGCGTTCCCTGATGGAGCGTTTCCGTAGCCTTCATCCCGAGTATCAGATACTGCTCACATTCTTCAGCCCCTCCGGTTATGAAGTGCGCAAGAATTATGAAGGAGCCGACATCGTCTGCTATCTGCCCATGGATACGCCAGGCAATGTGGCCAGTTTCCTCCGTTTGGTGAAGCCCGAGATGGCGTTCTTCATCAAGTATGAATTCTGGTACAACATAATCCACTCCTGCTACAAGCATGGTATCCCTGTATATAGCGTGAGCAGCATCTTCCGCAGCAATAAAGTTTTCTTCCGCTGGTATGGAGCAGGCTATGCTCGCGTGTTGAAGATGATAGCACATTTCTTTGTGCAGGACGAGGAGTCGGCCCGACTGCTCGCCCTCAAGGGTATCAAGGACAATGTGACCATAGTGGGGGATACCCGTTTTGACCGAGTGCTGGACATCTGTCACCGCGCCAAGGATCTTCCTCTGGTGGAAGCTTTTGTGTCCAATGCCGATAAGGTGCTGGTGGTAGGCAGTAGTTGGCAGCCGGACGAATCACTGATTATTCCTTATTTCAATAAGCATTCTCGCCTGAAACTGATTCTGGTGCCTCATGTGATAGGTGATGACCGTATCCGTCAGATTAAGGAGAAAATCAAGCGCCCCTGTGTGTGCTACACCGATGCTCAAGTGGATACGGTGGCAGATGCTGATTGCCTGATAGTCAATTGTTACGGACTCCTGAGCAGTATATACCGATATGGGCATATTGCCTATGTGGGTGGCGGCTTTGGTGTGGGTATCCACAATGTTCCTGAGGCAGCCGTACACGGTGTGCCTGTTCTTATAGGCCCCAACAATAAGGGATTCCGTGAGGCTCAGGATCTTCTGCGCATGGGTGGATGCTTTGAGATTACGGGTTCCACTCTCTTCAATGCTGTCATGGACCGATTGATGGAGGATGACAGTTTGCGTCAGATACGTGGAGCCATTGGCCATAAGTATGTGGCATCCAACTCTGGTGCCACCGATATGATCTTCCGAACCCTGGGCCTGTAGAGAGTCCAGCACAGCAAGTGCAGAGCGTGTTTCCCCGGCTTTTTTAGATAAAGCAACGCCAGGGGAAACTTATTGGTGTGATAGCCTAAGGGAAAGAAGCAATCCCATAGAGAAGAATGCGCTTTTTACCGCAGAGCACTGCAATGGCGGTTGCAGTGCACTGCAACCGTCCCTGCAGTGCACTGCATCCTTCCCTGCAGTGCACTGCACCCTTCCCCCGTGTGAACAGTTCTGTTTGCATATTACGGCATCTTGACGTGAACATACACAATGATGGAATACGCGGTCAAGGGGAGTTTTCCCCCTTGGGTAGGAAAAGTCCGTCACCAGTTTAGGATAAATCAATTTCTGATGCTGTCGGCCCAATGTAACTTTGCAATATCAAAAGAGAAACAAACGGAGTTATTCATCTTTTAAAGGTAGACAGTTATTATGAGACGCAACGTATTTTTCCTGGCAATGTTGATGATGGTGTCATTGGCATGCAGCAGTGCTTCAGCTAAGAGTCGTAGAGATGATATGCATAAGGGACATTCTGGTGACAAACGCGAGATGAGGATGCGTATGGATAAAGGTGGACGCATGCATATGGATGCTCCCAGGGCAAAGGGATATCGTCCGGCGTATGCGGGTCATCATCATGTGGTGGCTGTTCATCGGCCTGCTCCACATTGCCACGTTGTATCACATCGTGTACCTCCCTGTGTGGATCACCATGGCTATCTGCCTGGCTGGCATGGACGTGTCCGCTATATGAACGGCAGATGGGGTTATCTGCGAGGCTGTGACTGGTATTGGTACGACGAGTATTTCGAGCCCGCTTATTACTTCAGCCATCCCGTGGCACACTTCCATGGTCATCTCTCTCCTGCTGGTAAGGTGGTGGCAGGTGCCGTGGGTGCAGCAGCCGTGGGTGCACTCATAGGAGCTCTCTGCCGTTGATAAGTACACTTTGACAGATATGGCAACCTTAACTATACTGTAATATGCTTTTCAGATTCCCAGGGGGGGTACAGCGCATCGTGGCGTGAAGTACGCTCTGGGTTTCTTGTCTGATATGGCTGAAAAAGAGTTCTATAGGTACAGCCGAGGCCTTCAGAGGAGATGATTCTGGGCATTTGCGTATATGCGCATCCCCCAGAAATGATTACCTTTGCATTGACAAGTGTATCTATCTTTATATATATATAATATGAGTAGGAACGTGATATTGATAGTGAAGGCTATATGTGCCATAGCCGTGGGAGTGTTGCTCTTGGCAAGTCCCGAATTGTATACCACCCTGATGGTTCAGATTATTGGCGGTATCTTCCTGGTAGCGGGCATAGCACCCGTTGTGGGCTATTGGTTCCCCTCTTCTGCTGGGGCCATGAGACCCGTGTTCCCTGTTGTAGGTGTGGGGAGCATCTTATTGGGAATCTTGCTTATCCTGATTCCCGACATGTTTCTTCGTGCTTTGATGTATCTGATGGCAGTTATCTTCCTCGCGGGAGGATTCCATCAGTTGTCATCACAAATCAGTAACCGCAGATATGTGCCTGTACGCTGGTGGGGAGTGTTGATGTCACTGATACTTATCGCTTTGGGTGTGCTTGTGCTTGTCAACCCTCTCAAGACGGCTTCCATCCCCTTCTTCCTGCTGGGGCTTGGCAGTATCATCTATGGGGTGACAGAGTTGACAAGGGCCATCCTCCGCATGGTGTACGAGCATAAGGACAGACGCCAGGGTGAATATGTGGATTATGAGGAAGTGACGGACGACGATACCATGCGCAAGTAGTCCTCACCGAAGATGAACAGGTGCCCTTCCTCGTGAAATCCCAGTGCTTCGTATAGCCTCTTTGCTCCACAGTTGTCTGGCGCACAGGCCAGTATGGCGGGCCGTCCCATCTGCTTAGCCTCCTGCTGGGCAGACATGAGTAGCCGCCGGGCAATGCCTTTCCCCCTCCATCGTGGGTCTACAGCCAGGCTGTCCAGATAATACTCTCCGTCACGAGTCTCTGCATCCATGATGTTCACATCGAAGGTGATGAGATTGCTCAGCAGAGAGAAGGTGAGATGCCGGCTTTCCATATAACCTTCGCCTGGGTATGCCACTATGGCCCCTATGGGCTGATTGTCTGGCGAGATGGCCATCAGAGCATGCTTCCAGCTGTAGAGCGTATCCGTTCGTTGGCATACAGATGCCAGTTGCTGTATGAGTTCTCGGTCCTGGAGAGTATCTTCACCCATTGCCATGCGCTCCATAAGGTTGTTTCCCAAAGCTTCAGCCACTACCATAGCTAAAAAGGCAGCGTCGTCCATGGTGGCCTTTCTGTATCTGATAATATCCATATAAGGTTAGATTTGTTTGGCCAAAGGTACTGCATTTAGACGGGAAACTTGTTTATCGTGTAGAAAAAAGTGTTAACTTTGTCATGAAAACTAAAAAAAATTAAATACAAAGTTTACTCAATTCAAAAAGACCTATGAAAAAGAACCGACTAATAGCGCAGATGCTGCTTATAGGATTGAGCAGTATGGCTGCCCTGGGCCAACGGCTTGACATTACACTCACAGACAACAGTGTGGTGTCCTATGATGTGTCCACCATTCAGTACATGGAAGTGCTTCCACAGGGAGAACCAGGGCAGATAGATGGCTACTGGTACCTGGGATATCGTGTGATGAGCGGTAGTACGGTACACTATGATGGCTCGGAGAAATTGACGTTCAGCGGAACCGTTCTCAAGTGGCAGAAGAGCACTGGTGAAGAGATTTATGACCTGACCTATAGTGAGGACAATAAATCGTTTGCCGCAGTGGCACGCGCTACAGGAGCGAAAACCACATTTACCATTGTTGCCAATGAGAGCGATTTGCTCGTGCTGCGAGTAGGTGCCATCTGGAGGTATTTCTATAAGTCAGCCACCGCTGCACGTGAGGCTTCAGAAGTGGAGACCTTCCCTAACCGTGTTGAACTGGCTACTGCCGAACTGTGTATATCCAAATATAAGACTGGGTTATCCAATTCTTCGATTACTCCCATGGGTAAGCATTTCGAGAAGTTCCCTGCGGCTACCGACGAAGATAAGGAATGGCTGGAGAATGCTGCCAATCAACCAACCTTCACAGTGGGTAATTATACCAAGTGGACCACCAAGACCGTGAAACTCTATCCCTATGTGACACCCACGCCAGCGGATGTCAATCAGCATGCCATAGGCAACTGTTGCATGTGTGCCGTACTGACCTCATTCGCTTATATCTATCCTGGATTCATTCAGGATATTATCACTCAGCAGGGCAACACCTTCTCTGTGAAGATGTATGACCCCCAAGGTAATCCCATCACTGTGGTGGTAGATAATAAGTTCCTGTGCGATAGCAAAGGCAATTTGGCACAATGTACTGGAAAAAACAATGCTGTGACATGGGCAACAGTATTGGAGAAGGCACTTATGAAGTGGGAGGCACGCTTTGGATGCAACGGTATTGAAGGTATCGGTACCGAGCATGCAGCACCTCCATTCACAGGTTGTGGAGACAGTTTTGCCTTTACACCGGGAACCCTCTATCCATCGGAAATGCAGAAGGTGGTGGACTGGGCCATGCAGAATGGAATGGTGAGCGTGGGCGGATTCAACCAGGGCGGACTTGTATGCGGAACACTTGAGAGTGTTACCGGACATGCATTCACCATCATGTATACCAGTACGCCCGACACTTATCTGTGGACGATGAGAAACCCATGGGGAAATGGTAGTGTGGATGGAAAGCTGGAGATTCCCAACAGACGTGCCATACAGAAGACCATAGATTTCCGTCTGGTATATCCAGGTGCTGCAGCGCCCTTCAAGAAGGAAGACCTTGGTGGATATACTGTTCCCAAGTGGACTCCTCGTAAGACTGACCTGGGAGTGGACAAGAGACTGCTGCGACAGTGCGGTATAGAATTCTATGCTCCCATTGATGAAGTGGACGATGCAGCTCTCGATGAGGCTGAGTCTGCTCAGTTGGGAGAGTAGGTGTCCGATTCCGAATGGAATATTCAAAGCCAGTCTGTGAGGTGAGACCCCACAGGCTGGCATAAATAATAGATTGAGCTACCTATGACAATGATCAAGGATTATGGAAAGACAGCAATTATTGCTGGCGAGCGTAGGGTGAGTTACTCCGAGATGCTCAGACGTATCACCATCTACGCACAGGAGATGCCTATCCAAGCGGGGGAGAGAACCGTGATTTTCAGTAAGAATCGCGAGGGATGGGCTTATGCTTTCTTTGCCGTTTGGAAGCAGAGGGGAATAGCTGTCCCTGTGGATGCTACTTCCACTGTGGGAGAATTGGCATATGTCTTGGCAGACTGTAAGCCTACCTGTATATGGACCACCCGAAAGCGACTGGATACCCTGAAGCCTGCCATAGAGAAAGCTGGCATCAATCCTAAGATATTGCTCATAGAGGATTACGAACAGGTGGATGATGCCGGTGTGGAACCTGCAGATATCCAATATGAGGATTCTGATACGGCAATCATAATTTATACCTCAGGCACTACGGGTTCTCCCAAGGGTGTCATGCTCTCCTTTGTCAACCTTATGGCCAACATACGTGGAGTGGCTGATGAAGTTCCCATCTTCAATGAGAACCGACGCACCATGGTGCTCTTGCCCTTACACCATGTGCTCCCTCTGCAGGGTAGTCTTATAGCCCCGATATTGCGAGGCGGAGGCATTGCCATCTGTCCCAGTTTGTCGGGAAAGGATGTCATGGACACCCTCTGCAAAGGACAGATAGGTATCGTGATAGGTGTACCCCGACTGTGGATTTCCATTTACAGTGGTATCAAAAAGAAGATAGATGCCCATTTCATCACCCGAATGTTGTTCCGCCTGTGTGAGAAGGCTCAGAGTAGGGCCCTTTCTCGATTGGTCTTCGGCAGTATCAGGAAGAAGATGGGCGGACACATCGATTATCTCGTGAGTGGTGGAGCTGCCCTTGATGTGGAGATAGGCCGAGGATTGCGCACGCTGGGACTTGATGTGCTTGAAGGATATGGAATGACAGAGACGGCACCCATCATCTCCTTCACCCGTCCCGATGATATCGTGCCTGGCTGTGTGGGTCTTCCCCTGCCGTCAGTAGACTGCAAACTGGTGGATGGCGAATTGTGTGCCAAGGGCCCCAATGTGATGCAGGGATACTGGCAGAAACCTGAGGAGACAGCCCAGGTGCTGGATGCCGACGGATATATCCATACCGGTGATTTGGCCAGGATGGATGAAAAGGGACGCATATACATCACTGGCAGAAGAAAAGAAATCATTGTGCTGAGCAATGGAAAGAACGTACAACCCGATGAGATAGAGTTCAAACTGGAGAGGTACTCCGACATGGTGCGAGAGGCTGCCATAGTACAGGATGGTGATATGCTGCGTGCCATCATCGTTCCTCAGGAGAACTGGGCTTTTGGGAAGACAGAGCAGGAACAGGAACAGTTGCTCAAGAAACAGGTCTTGGAACCTTATAATGCAGAGTCATCCAATTACAAGAAGGTGATGGCACTGTTTGTGTATCATGGCGATTTGCCTCGTACCAGGATGGAGAAATTGCAGCGATTCAAACTCCAAGAAATTCTTCAGGCAGGCAAGCATGAAGCAGATGCCTCCCAGATGCAGATGGTGGAACCCACCTATCCCGAGTATCAGATTATCAAGGAGTACATACAGGCAGAGAAACGCTTGCCCGTGCGTCCCACTGATCATCTTGAGACCGACCTCGCCTTTGACTCTCTGGATAAGGTGGGACTGCAGGACTTCATCGAGAGAACTTTCGGAATGAAGATAAATGCCGATGAAATGGGGGCTATAGCCAATGTCACTGCCTTGGCAGAACTGGTGGTGGATGGCAAGACGCGCATGGAGGTGGAACAGATAGACTGGCACACGCTGCTGGCCCAGTCTTCGGAACATCTCCAGTTGCCCACGGCATCGCCCCGATATCCTTTCCATATCCAGGTGGCTCGCCTTTTCTTCAAGGTATACAATCGTCTGGAAATAACGGGTACAGAAAACATCCCTCTTCATGGTCCTTTTATCTTGGCGGCCAACCATCAGAGTTACATGGATGGACTTCTGGTGCTCACGGGACTGTCAAGGCACACCATCAGCCATTGTTATTTCTATGCTAAGGAAGATCATTTCCGCTCTTCCACCCGACGGAGGATAGCACGTCATCATAACATCATCCTCATGGAACGTGCCAATCTCAAGGATTCTATCCTGAAAATGGCAGAGGTGCTGAAGCAGGGAAAGAATATAGTCATCTTCCCCGAGGGCTCACGTACGCACAACGGTAAGGTGGGTGCTTTCAAGAAGACCTTTGCCATACTGAGTCAGGAATTGAACGTGCCCATTGTACCTGTACGCATCAGTGGTGCCTTTGAAGCCATGCCCCGCGGACAGGCTTTCATGAGTCCACGCCGTGTGAGCGTTCATTATTTGCCTCCAGTACAACCCTCCGAATCAAAAGACTATGGCGCTTATGCCAACCAGATACGTTCAATGATTGAAAATGGTGGAGAAGGGTAACACTTGGACACATCTCATAGGAGTAATCTTTGCGCTGTCTTGCATATGGATGGCATGGCCTGCCATGCGTTTTGGGTGGCAAATGGCTCTTGGAGTTATCCTCTTCATCGTAGGGATGTTTCTCATGTTCCTCTCCAGTACGGTTTATCATTGTCTTCCCCAGGGCAGAGCCAAGGATATACTTCGCCGTTGTGACCACATCAGCATCTATCTGATGATAGCATGCAGCTATTCGCCTCTGCTCATTGGAGTTGTTGGCGGTGTTGCTGGCTGGCTATTGTTTATACTCCAGTGGATGCTCGTGTTGGCAGGTGCTGTCTACAAGATTCTGGCCATCAATCGTTATCCACGCCTCTCGCTTGCCATTTACCTGCTCATGGGGTGGAGTGTGCTTTTCGTTGCACCTCAGGTCATGGCACGCATCAATACGGTGGTACTTGTGTTGCTTCTTGCAGAAGGACTTTTCTATACGTCTGGCACCTGGTTCTTTGCACATGACCATCATCCCCGTTATCATGCCGTGTGGCATGTGTTTGTGCTTCTGGGTGCCATGGCTCACACCAGCGCTGTCCTGTGTCTGCTCTTTCCTGCGGGATTGCCTGCCTGATCATATATACATTATATAATAGATATGCGTAAGAGGTTCTGTTCTGTATTGGTTTATTCGTTGCTTGTGGCATTTCTGCTTGCATTCGGATTGTGGTTAGCCAGCGATTATATGCTTGATTACTCGCTCTGTGCGGAACGTAAGCCGTATGACCAGGAAGCAGCCTTCAGTCAGAAAGCCGAAGAATATCCTTGGCAAAAGGATTGGCTCGACAGTCTGTACGTTCATTCCGTTCTGCGTGACATCACTATCCGCAGTCACCATGGCGGTGTCCGCTTACATGCTGTATGCTTGCCTGCTCCTGTTGCAACAGACCGCTGTGCGCTATTGGTGCACGGCTATGGCAATACATGCCTGGAGATGTTGCCCATTGCCTACATTTATCATCATCTGTTGGGAATGAATGTCCTTATGCCAGATCTGTATGCCCACGGACAGAGCCAGGGCGACCATATCAATATGGGATGGTTTGACCGATGGGATGTCTTGCAATGGTCTGCAGTGGCTGATTCCCTCTTTGACGGAGACACCCGTATGATTCTTCACGGCATATCCATGGGCGCAGCCACTGTGATGATGGCGTCGGGTGAAGATGTGCCCCAGCGCGTACAGGCCATAGTGGAAGATTGTGGATATACCAGCGTGTGGGATGAGTTCTCTGGCGAATTGGATGCACAGTTTCATCTGCCTGCTTTCCCTCTGATGTATACCACCTCCAGACTGTGTCAAAGCCGTTATGGCTGGAACTTCCAGGAGGCCAGCAGTCTGGAGCAGGTACGTCGTAGTCGTCTCCCCATGCTCTTTATTCATGGTGACCAGGACACTTTCGTGCCCACATGGATGGTATACACTCTGTATGCTGCCAAGCCTCAGCCCAAGAAGCTATGGATTTCACCAGGTAGCAAGCATGCCCGTTCCTATGCCGATCATCCCGAGGAATATTCCCGTGAGGTGATCTCTTTCGTCAACGAATATCTTCCGTCCTCTTCTCCTGCCGACACTCTCTCCTATGAATAGTGATGCTCTCCTTTCCCTTTGTCGGAAGATACAGGATTATATGCTTTCCCATGGCCTGACACTCAGCGTGGCTGAGAGTTGTACAGGTGGCGGTATAGCTGCTGCTCTGACCTCAGTAAGTGGCTCTTCGGGTTATTTCCAGGGCGGTCTGGTGGCTTATCAGAATGAGCTGAAGGTGAAGTTCCTGGGTGTCAGTGATTCAGATATAGAGCTATATGACGTGGTCAGCAGGCCTGTGGTGGAACAGATGGTGCAAGGCGCATGTGCACTCTTTCACACCGATTGCGCTCTTGCTTCCACTGGCTATGCAGGTGAGGGTAATGACCGGATAGCAGCAGGTACCATATGGATAGCTTGGGGAGGCTTGTCGGAGGTTCATTCCTTCTGCTTGCACGCCGACGCTACACGTGCAGAGAATACGGCTTGTGCCGTGTATGCGGTGCTTGAGCATTTTCTGAACTGGCTGGAAGGTAATAAGGGATAATGCACAATTATGTGTGCAAAAATTATATGAAATGTTTTGAGCATACGCAAAAATGCTCTACCTTTGCAGCGCAAATAGCCGATGGCGGGATAGCTCAGCTGGTTAGAGCGTCGGATTCATAATCCGAAGGTCAAGGGTTCAAGTCCCTTTCCCGCTACATACTTATTGCACGATAGATTGTTCCCCGAGGTATCATATGCCGTCGGGGATTGTTTTTTATTAGCTTGCACCTGCTACCAGCTCATGATGAATGATAGGAGCATTCCCAGAAAGAGTTTCATGAGGGCGAGTGCTGGCAGAAAGGATTGGATATGAAGACATTGCGCGAACTCTACAGGATTGGTCACGGACCCAGTAGCAGCCACACTATGGGACCTCGTCATGCAGCAGAGATATATCTCCAGAGGCACCCCGAGGCTGTAGCTTTTCATGTGACATTATACGGCAGTCTGGCGGCCACAGGGCGTGGACATCGAACCGATTGGGCCATTTATACCATATTGGGCGAAGAGCGTACCACCTTTACCTGGAAGGCACATGTCTTCCTGCCTCTTCATCCCAATGGTATGTGCTTCTGTGCTGTGGATGCCCAGGGTAAGGAATACGATGCATGGACGGTGTTTAGCGTGGGTGGAGGAGCTTTGGCAGAGGAGGGCAAGCAGACCCTGGAGTCTCCGCATATCTATCAGATGAATCATGCTACGGAAATCTTGCATTGGACTCAGCAGACGGGAAAGTCTTTTTGGGAATATGTGAGTGATTGTGAAGGACCGGAGATATGGGATTATCTGGCACAGGTTTGGCATGTGATGAAGGATGCTGTGGAACGTGGCCTTGAACATGAGGAGGCTTTGCCTGGCGGACTCAATCTTCGTCGCAAGGCATCCAGCTATTATACCAAGGCCGAAGGTTATCAGCCCAGCATGAGAAGCCGAGGACTTATCTTTGCGTATGCTTTGGCAGTCATTGAGGAGAATGCCAGCAGTGGCCTGATAGTGACGGCACCCACCTGTGGCAGTTGTGGAGTGCTTCCAGGTGTTCTTTATCATATATGGAAGAGTCGTCAGGTGCCTGAGGTGCGCATCTTGCGTGCTCTCGCCACAGCAGGCCTCTTTGGAAACGTGGTGAAGCATAATGCCAGCATCAGCGGTGCAGAAGTGGGTTGCCAGGGTGAGGTGGGAGTTGCCTGTGCCATGGCAGCTGCAGCGGCAAGCCAGTTGTTTGGAGGCTCTCCCGCACAGATAGAGTATGCTGCAGAGATGGGTTTGGAACATCATCTGGGTCTTACCTGTGATCCTGTGGGAGGATTGGTACAGATACCTTGCATTGAGCGTAATGCCTATGCCGCAGCCCGTGCCATGGATGCCAACTCCTTTGCCATGTTCTCTGATGGGACGCATCGGGTGAGCTTCGATAGGGTTATAGAGGTAATGCGGACCACAGGACATGACCTGCCCAGTCTCTATAAGGAGACCAGTGAGGGAGGTTTGGCCCGTGATTACAAACAGATGTGATAATGGGGTTAGATGGGAATCATGACGTTCCCAAGGGTTTTCTCAGAAATCCGGATCGGCCAAGGAGCGTGTCGGTTGGGTTATCAGTGGCCGGCCTGCAGGTAGGTAGCAGGAAGGGAATGGATTGCTTTGGCGGGTGAAACTGAGTCCTATCTCCACCCGAGCCTTTTCGCTCACGTTGATTCCTAATTGTGCGCCTACAGTGGTGTGTGGCTGCTCCAGGAACGGCATCAGTGGCGAGCCGGCAGCATGACCTCCTATCACTCCGAAGTCATGCATCACAAATCCGCTCAAGTCATATTTCTCGTTGAATCGATAGTTCACCAGTCCGCATATCCCTACGCTATTCACTTGCCGGCCCCATAGGCGATAGTTGGAGAAGTATCCTCCTACGGCGGCGCTCCATCTTCCGTCCTTGCTCAGTGGCAGACAGTACATGGCAGCCAAGTCAGTGAAGAATGATGCTCCTCGCCAGGGATTATTCTTTCCCCATCCTACCCGCACACCTGCTCCCACCTGTGCATTGAGTCCTTCGTGCAGGTCCCAGCCTCCCATTCCCCATCCTGTCCATGGCATACTTGTCACGTAATCCTCTGGTATGGGGTATGCAGCATGGCTGGTGGCATCCTCGTCCTGTCTGGTACTTCTGATACGCGAAATGAGTATTTCCTTATCAGCCTCAGGGGAGCACGTAATGGTGTCGCTTGTTTCCTGTGCCCCACAGGGTGCAGAACAGAAAACGAGCATCAGAATACCGGTTATGATGAGGTTCTTCTTCTTCATACGCGACAAAATTACCAATTATTCTTCATCTATTGCCTCAAGGAGGGTGACGGGTAACAATTATTTAGCTTTTTTAACCCATGACAGATATACTGGCACTCCACATGGTGTCTCCATCCTCGTATTAGGCTTATATGTTTCCTTTGTGTGGTTTCGTTAAGAACGCCTTTTCTCTCAAATATTTATGTCTCATGCAAGGTTCCTGATTTCCATGACTTGTATCCGTAATGTGGTTCAATTCAGGTGCAAATGGACAGTTTTTGTTGCATAGAGTTGATTTATATCAAGAAAGCAACATTTATTAATGAATTTTAGAAGATAAACTATTGTGGGTGTGAAAAGATAGCCTTACCTTTGCAGTGCAATAAAGAAAATAAGATCGGTTTGACAGATAACGGAGATTGTTAGTTTTAGTTAGTTTTTAGGTTAATAAAGATTGTTAGTTAGAAGAAGCTGCCCGTGAGAGTCGCTTCTTTTTTTTGTCCTTATCCTCCGGAATTCTCAGTTTTGGTGGCGAGTGGTATGGTGTTTCGTGCCACATTGTTTTTTGGCTCAGCAGAAATTGTTATACCTTTGCGTTCAAAATATACACGTATGTGCGCGTGTGCGCTCATGGTATGAGGGTATTTAGAAAGCTTGATATATACATACTGAAGGATTATCTGCTACTCTTCTCTGGTACATTCTTCATTTGCCTCTTCATCTTCATGATGCAGTTCATGTGGCGTTATGTGGATGAATTGGTAGGCAAGGGACTTTCCATGGAGGTGCTGGCTAAGTTCTTCTATTACAGTGGTCTCACGCTGATTCCCATATCGCTTCCCTTGGCAGTATTGCTTGCCAGCCTTATCTCATTTGGCAATATGGGTGAGCGCCTTGAGCTACTGGCCATGAAGGCAAGCGGTATCCCTCTGGTACGTATCCTGCAGCCTGTTTTCATCCTGGCCTTGTTTGTCTGCCTGGGAAGTTTTTATTTCCAGAACAAGGTAGGTCCTGAGGCCACCAAGCAATTGGCCACACTTGTGTGGAGCATGAAGCAGAAGTCGCCCGAGCTGGAGATTCCCGAGGGTATTTTTTACAGTGAGATTCCTGGTTATAATCTGTATGTCCATCATAAGGATACTCAGACGGGTATGCTCTACGGTGTCATGATATACAGCAATACCGATGGTTATGAGGATGCACAGATAGTGTTGGCCGATAGCGCCCGCCTGCAAAGCACAGCCGACAAGCGGCATCTCAAGTTGACACTCATGCATGGCGAACGTTTCCGAAATATGGATTCCCAGGGTGGAGGAAACATGTTGCGAGCCAGTGTTCCTTACATGCGCGAGTCTTTTGTGAGCGAAGTGGACCTGATTCCTTTTGATGCAAACTTCAATCTCATGGACGCCAACCTCTTCTCGGGAAATGCCCAGACCAAGGGCCTGAGTGAGATCAGACAAGGCATAGATTCGCTGAAGCATATCTCCGACAGCTCTGCTCATGCCATTGCTGCAACGGTCATGAGCACCTTCCTTCGCAAGGACCTTTCCGTGGGATTCCGTGATTCTGCCCGGGTGGTGAGTGAGGCGGCTAAGTCGTTGCCTCTGGACTCTGTGTATGAGCATCTCAATGACCAGCAACGTTCCACAGCATGGCGCGTGGCACAGGAACGTGCCGAGAATCTTCGTTCCGAGTACGAATTCCGCTCCATCATCACATCCGATACCAATATGCTCCTGCGACGCCATCGTATGGAGGAGCAGAAGAAGTTCACTCTGAGCCTCGCCTGTCTGCTCTTCTTCTTCATCGGTGCACCTTTGGGAGCCATCATTCGCAAGGGTGGACTGGGATTGCCTGTAGTCATTAGTGTGGTCATCTTCATCTTCTATTATATTGTCAATGTGGGTGGAGAGAAGATGGCCAAGACTGGTGAATGGAATGTGGTGTCAGGCATCTGGTTGAGCAGTGCCGTGCTTCTGCCCGTGGGTATCTTCCTGACCAATCGTGCCAACAAGGACAGTGCGGTGTTCAATATCGAAGGTTACCGCTCGTTCGTGCGACGCCTGTTCGGACTGCGTGCTTCGCGTGCCATCAACAGGAAGGAAGTCATCATCCAGGATCCCGATTATCGCCGTATCGTGACCGACTTGGCAACCCTCTCCACGGATTGCCAGACCTACAAGCAGGAGGCCAGACTCGTGCAGATGCCTTCTTATCTGCGTATCTTCTTCCAATACAAGGAGGACAGGGAGGTGGAGAGACTCAGTGACAGACTGGAAGCACTCGTGGACGAACTGCACAACAGTCAGGATAGCGTGATACTGATGCGCATCAATGAGTATCCTATCCTGGAAACAGAAGCCCACACAAGACCCTTCCATTCGGCACGGTTAAACATAGCCACAGGCGTGTTTCTGCCTTTGGGGCTCTTCTTTTGGTTTCGCATATGGCGTTATCGCCTGCGATTATGGAATGACATGAACTCTATCCAGAAGATCAATACACACATTATAGAACGCATAAACAAGCAACAATATGAATGACAATGTATCACTAAGCAGTATAGAGGAGGCCCTCGAAGATTTCCGACAGGGACGCTTCGTTATTGTTGTTGATGATGAAGACAGGGAGAATGAGGGCGACTTTATCACTCCTGCCGAGATGATTACTCCTGAGAAGGTCAACTTTATGCTGCGTTACGGACGTGGAGTGCTCTGTGCTCCCATTACCATCAGCAGAGCCCGCGAACTGGAACTGCCTCATCAGGTGCAGGAGAATACCAGTATGCTGGGCACACCATTCACAGTCACCGTTGACCTTCTGGATGGGTGTACCACGGGCGTAAGTACCCACGACAGAGCTGCCACCATACGTGCCTTGGCCGATCCCTCCCGCCGACCAGTGGACTTCGGACGTCCTGGGCATATCAATCCGCTCTATGCCCAGGACAAAGGCGTGCTCAAGAGAGCCGGACATACCGAGGCTGCGGTGGATCTGGCACGCTTGGCAGGACTGCAACCTGCTGCTGCTCTCATAGAGATTCTCAACGAGGACGGTACCATGGCACGCATGCCGCAACTCAAGCAGGTGGCTCAGGAACATGGACTGAAGATTATCAGCATTCGCGACCTCATTGCCTACCGTCTCCAGCAGGAATCCATCGTGGAGCGTGGAGTGGAGGCAGAGTTGCCCACAGAATTTGGCAGTTTCCGCATCATTCCCTTCCGGCAGAAGAGCAATGGCCTGGAGCATGTGGCTCTCATCAAGGGAACATGGAAGGCCGACGAGCCCGTCCTGGTGCGTATGCATAGCAGTTGCATGACCGGTGATATCTTTGGCAGTAAACGTTGTGACTGTGGCGAACAGTTGCACAGGGCCATGCAGATGATAGACCAGGATGGCAAGGGCATTGTGGTCTATCTCAACCAGGAGGGGCGTGGCATAGGTCTGATGAACAAGATAGCCGCTTACAAGCTGCAGGAACAGGGCGATGATACCGTAGATGCCAACATTCATCTTGGCTTCCAGCCCGATGAGCGAGAATATGGCGTAGGAGCCCAGATTCTGAGAGAACTGGGTGTGGGCAAGATTCGTCTCATCACCAATAATCCCGTCAAGCGTGTGGGACTGGAGAGCTATGGACTGGAGATTGTGGAGAATGTTCCCATCGTGGTTCCTCCCAACCCTTTCAACAAGCGTTACCTGGAGACTAAGCGTATCCGCATGGGACACAAGCTGTAGGCTCCTGTGACTATGTATGCTGCTGGCGGGTGAGTCCCCAGAAAAAGCAGCGTGACCAGAAATTCAGAATATCAGATAACTATAAATAATCAAGTGATGGAGAACATTCTGTCTGACAGACTTAATCGTCTGTCGCCGAGCGCAACTCTGGCCATGAGCCAGCGTAGTAGTGAACTCAAGGCTCAGGGAGTGGATATTATCAACATGAGCGTGGGAGAACCAGACTTCAATACACCTGACCATATCAAGGCGGCTGCCATTGCTGCTGTTCAGGACAACTGGACCCGATACTCTCCTGTGCCGGGTTATCCAGAATTGAAAAAGGCCATTGTGGCAAAACTCAAGAATGAGAATGGATTGGACTATCTGCCCAGCCAGATTCTCTGCAGCAATGGCGCCAAGCAGAGCGTATGTAATGCCATTATGGCTCTGGTCAACCAGGGCGATGAGGTCATCATTCCTGCTCCCTACTGGGTGAGTTATCCTCAGATGGTGCTCTTGGCCGAAGGCACTCCTGTGGCTGTCCCAACCACCATCGAACAGGATTTCAAGATGACTCCAGAGCAATTGGAACAGGCCATCACACCACGCACACGTGCTATCATTCTGTGTTCGCCCAGCAATCCCACTGGCTCTGTTTACAGTGCAGCCGAACTGGAGGCACTCAAGGATGTCTTGCTCAAGCATGAGCGTGTGATGATTATTGCCGACGAAATCTATGAGCATATCAATTATGTGGGTGCACATGCCAGCATGGCTCAGTTCCCCGACATCAAGGATCGTGTGGTGATAGTCAATGGTGTAAGTAAGGCCTATGCCATGACAGGATGGCGTATAGGTTTCATTGCTGCTCCCGAGTGGGTGGTGAAGGGCTGCAATAAGTTGCAGGGTCAGTACACCAGTGGTCCCTGCTCGGTATCACAGAAGGCTGCCGAGGCAGCATATACAGGTTCTCAGGAGTGTGTGGAGCAGATGCGTCAGGCATTTGAGCGCCGTCGTGATCTGATTGTTCGCTTGGCTCGTGAGATTCCTGGTCTGGAGGTCAACAATCCCCAGGGAGCCTTCTACCTCTTCCCCAAGTGTAGCAGTTTCTTTGGCAAGCGTGATGGCGAACGTGTGATAAACAGCAGTTCAGACCTGGCCATGTATCTGCTCGAGGTAGGCCATGTGGCCACTGTGGGTGGAGATGCCTTTGGCTCGCCCGAATGTTTCCGCATGAGTTATGCCACCAGCGAAGAGAATATCGTGGAAGCCATGCGCCGCATAGCCGATACCTTGGCACGTCTGCAGTAATAAGCTTTCCTCCCTTGGTGGCTTCAGCATGCTTCCCGCAGGCTGTGGCCATGGGTAGGAACAGGGAAAGGAGGTTGCACCCCATGTGTGTGACCTCTTTTCTTTATATATATATATATATTCACTTATATAAATATCATTTCTTTTAATATATTAATTACTTGATAAGGTTTAGATATAACGATTACTTTTA
>SAMEA3663036__coassemble_97_pt1 | contig 40964 bp, 32 predicted proteins | sample SAMEA3663036__metabat2_high_PE_022 | metagenome-assembled genome bin SAMEA3663036 (sample SAMEA3663036) | pig gut metagenome | biome: pig gut; feature: pig-associated habitat; material: faeces | place: France | collected 2012
TCAATGTGAGAAAGCCTCCAGCCGAAATGGCCAGGAGGCTTTCTTCTTTCTGCACGAGATGCTTGCTTTTCACTGATCCCCATTATCACGAGGTGGATGCTACTTCTTTTTTATTCAACTATGTGTATGCATGTTGGGCCAATATGTATGATAAGTATCTTTGCTTTTATCTGATTTTTGTACTTTTGTGTGCAAGAGGAACGGGTTGCCAGACATCTTGGGGCAATGGACAATACTGTTTTCTCGTATTACTTACATTAAATGAAATCTGATTATGAAGACACAATCGAAAGAAGTTTATCGATGCTCCACTTGTGGGGGTGTGGTGGAGGTTCTGCATCCTGGAGCCCATATGGTTTGTTGTGGTAATCCTATGACCTTGCTCAAAGGGAATGTTACAGACGGTGCTCATGAGAAGCATGTGCCAGTGGTGGAGACTGTTGATGATGGAATCAGAGTGACTATCGGTGCCATCGAACATCCGATGCAACCTGACCATTACATAGAGTGGGTGGAATTAGTTACCCCTACTCATGTGCTCCGTAAGGAGTTCAAACCAGGTGATAAGCCGCAGGTTACCTTCTCTGTACATGAGCCAGTTCTTTATGCAAGAGCATATTGCAATCTGCATGGTTTGTGGAAGGGTTAGTTTCAACGAGGTCGTCTGACCGCAATCGAGCCCCCTTTTCCCAAATCCTGTCTTAGTTGATTTTCGCATCATTATCCTCTCTTTCTCTGCACCATTTTGCTTCCCTCTTCGTCTTACCATAGACAGCCCCAACTGAGATGAATCGGAGACAATTTGGTGCATGGATGTATGAACCAGATTCATATTCTATCGGCCCATTTGCATTAATTGATGCATTTCTTGTGTTAAAAAGGTATCAGAATGTAAGAGTTTCCGATAATTTATAGTAACTTTACAAACTATGAATTATGTTTGGGAATATAGTACATTCTCGGAGGAGCAGGAGGCAAAGGGTTCTGAGTTGGCCAAGTCTTTGGGTATCAGTCCTGTTCTGGGCAAACTTCTGATAGAGCGAGGTATTGACTCTGTAGAGGATGCTAAGGCATTCTTTCACCCTCAACTTTCTGGATTGCTCAATCCCTTTTTGTTCAAGGACATGGACAAGGCTGTGGCCCGTCTTAATGCTGCCCTTGGACGTAAGGAGCGTATCCTGGTCTATGGCGACTATGATGTGGATGGCTGTACGGCTGTTGCCCTCGTTTATAGGTTCCTGCAACAATATTATTCCAACATTGACTATTATATACCAGACCGTAACGAGGAAGGCTATGGCGTATCCCGTAAAGGTGTGGATTATGCGTATGAGACAGGCGTAAAGCTGGTTATTGTTCTTGATTGCGGCATCAAGGCCGTGGAGGAGATAGCTTATGCCAAGGAGCGCGGCATAGACTTTATTATCTGTGACCATCATGTGCCTGATGATGTGTTGCCCGATGCAGTGGCGATTCTGAATGCCAAGCGCGAGGATGATACCTATCCTTATAAGCATCTGTGTGGCTGTGGAGTGGGCTTCAAGTTCATGCAGGCTTTTGCCTTGAATAACGGTATTGCTTTTTCCCAGCTCATTCCCTTGCTTGACTTGTGTGCCATCAGTATAGCTTCTGATATAGTCCCTATCATGGGTGAGAACAGAATCCTGGCCTGCCATGGTCTGCGTCAGCTCAATTCAGCACCCAGTACGGGTGTGAAGGCTCTGATGGAAGTGTGTGGGCTGGCTGACAAGGAGATATCTCTGAGCAATATCATTTTCAAAATCGGTCCGCGCATCAATGCCAGTGGTCGTATGCAAAACGGCAAGGAGGCAGTCTCTCTTCTGGTGGAGAAGAATTACAAGACAGCCAAGCAGATGGCAGAGCGCATCAATGCTTATAATGAGCAGCGCAAGGATTTGGATAAATCCATGACCGAGGAGGCCAACCGCATCGTTGAAAAACTTGACTTGCAGCACAAGCATAAGGCAATAGTCCTCTATAGCGAGGAATGGCATCGTGGCATTATAGGCATCGTGGCATCGCGTCTGACAGAGATTTATCATCGTCCGTCGGTGGTCCTCACTCGTACGGATGATGTGGCAACCGGTTCGGCACGTTCGGTACTCGGTTTTGATGTGTACGGAGCCGTGGATAACTGCCGAGATTTGCTGTTGAACTTTGGCGGACATACCTATGCTGCCGGTCTGAGCATGAAGGTGGAGAATGTATCTGCTTTTCGTCATCGCTTCGAGGCTTATGTGGATGCACATATCTTGCCCGAGCAGACGTGTGCCACCATTAAAGTGGATGCACTGGTGAACTTTCGTGATATCAACAGGAAGTTCTTTTCTGACCTGAAGAAATTTGCGCCTTATGGTCCCGAGAACCCCAAACCGGTATTTTGTACCAAGCATGTGTATGACTATGGTACCAGTAAGGTGGTGGGGCGTGACCAGGAACACATTAAGTTGGAGTTGGTGGACAGCAAAAGCAACAATGTGATGAACGGCATAGCGTTCGGTCAGAGTTCCCAGGCAAGGTATATCAAGACCAAACAAGGTTTTGATATCGTCTACACAATAGAAGAGAACACCCACAAGAGAGGGGAAGTTCAGTTGCAGATAGAGGACATACGCCCCTTGGAACAGGAGTAGTGGAGTCATGGGACCTTATGTGCCATGTCCTCTATGAATATGACAGTCTCTATATACATCACACAATATGAACTCTACAGCGTCCCCTACAGACCGTTATCTGAAGGTTCTGGAAAAACATTGGGGATATACTGAATTCCGCGGAATCCAGCGTGATATCATTGAGAGTATAGGAGCGGGACGTGATACGCTCGGCCTTATGCCCACAGGCGGCGGCAAGAGTATCACCTTCCAGGTGCCTGCTATGGTGCTCCCTGGTGTATGTGTGGTGGTCACTCCCCTGATAGCGCTTATGAAGGACCAGGTTGCCGGTTTGCGTAAGAGGCACATCCGCGCAGCAGCTCTTCATGCCGGTTTGGGTCATGAGGAGATTCTTACCATCCTGGACAACTGTGTGTTTGGCCACTATAAGTTCCTGTACGTATCTCCTGAGCGCTTGTCATCGGAAATCTTCATGGCCAAGTTCAGGCATATGGAGGTCAGTTTTGTTACCATCGATGAAGCACATTGTATCAGTCAGTGGGGACATGACTTCCGTCCGGCATATCTTCAGATTGCAGAGCTGAGAGAGGTAAAGCCCGATTGTCCGGTTCTTGCCCTTACTGCCACTGCCACCCCCGAGGTGGCATGCGACATCCAGCATGTATTGCGTTTTCGTCAGGAAAACGTGTTCCGCATGAGTTTTTATCGTCCTAATCTGGCATACCAGGTGCTATGGGCAGACTTCAGTTTGCAATCGCTGCGTCGTGTCCTCGAGGCAGAAAACGGGTCGTGTATCATTTACCGTCGCAGCAGACAGCAGTGTGAGGACCTCTCCAAGGTCTTGAACCAATGGGGATTTACATCCACCTTCTTCCATGCAGGTCTGTCGCATCCCGAGAAGGACAAGCGTCAGACACTATGGGTACAGGACAAGGTGCGAATCATGGTGGCCACCAGTGCCTTCGGTATGGGTATAGACAAGGCCGATGTGCGCCTTGTGGTTCACCTGGATATCCCCGACAGCATCGAGGAATACTTTCAGGAGGCAGGTCGTGCCGGTCGCGACGGACTTCCTGCCCGCAGCATAATCATCTTGGACGGCAAGGAGTTGCAGTATTCGGAGCGACGTTCCGGTCAGCGTTATCCCAACGTGGATTATATCCGCAATGTATATGAGGATATCTGCTGCTATTATCAGTTGGCAGTAGGTGATGGCTGGCATGTGACGCGTGAGTTCAATATTGCTCAGTTTTGTCGTTTCTTCCATTATCACCCCTTTATGCTTCAGAGTGCACTGGACATATTGTCCAATGCCGGATATATCAGTTACCAGGATGCCGAGGAAGGGCAGAGCCGTGTGCGTGTCAATGCCACACGCAACGCCTTATTCAGACTCCTTGATGCTCGCAGCGAACCCATCTTCATGTCCCTCTTCCGTCATTATGGAGGAATCTTTGTGGATTATGTTTTCATTGATGAAGCGCTTGTTGCATCAGAGTCCCAAGCCAGTGTGGATGAGGTGTATCATTGTCTGGTAGATTTCTCCAAGCGGGAAGTAATCAGCTATATACCTCGCAAGAATGTGCCGCACATAACCTTTCTTTCCCGCAGACTGGAACGCGTGGATATCACCTTCCCCGCCTCTTGTTATGCAGACCGCAAACGTTCGTTTGAGTATCGTCTGAAAGCTATGCAGGAGTATGTCAGAGCCACCGACCAATGCCGGAGCAGTATGCTGTTACGCTATTTCGGTGAACAGCGAACCACCTCCTGCGGCATCTGTGATGTATGCCAGGAAGAATCCCAAAGGCATGTGAGCGATGATGATTTTTACCGTATCCGTCATGCCATCATCTCCTTGCTCTCTGAAGGTCCTGTAGAGGCGGAACATCTGTGTCTGCCACAAGAGCCTTCTGTACAGGTGGAGCAGGTGGTGGACTATATGAGGGCACGCGAAGAGATAGTGATGGATGGCCGTTTCATCCAATTGGGAAACATACACGATTAGAGACAATTCCTCCTCAATCATCTCTCCGTTGAGTGCTATGGGAAGGTGTCGTATAATAAATAGAGCAGGAGAAGGATGATTGTCCTTCTCCTGCTCTATTAGATATATCGCTTTATGATAGAATCAGATGCCCAGCTTGGTGCGGATGTCTGCAGGAATGGCATTCTTGTTGATGACTATGTTCATGGTCTTGTAAGCAGCATAGGGCTTGCTCACATACCAGAATCCCTTGTATGGGCCATGGTCTCCCCATGAGTTCTTCATCATGAAATATTCCTTCCCGTTCTGGTCTTTGGCGATACCATAGATTTGCATGCCGTGGTCATCGGTGGTCTCCCAGTTGTCATAAGCCAACTGGCGCATCTCCTGTGTGATGACCTTTTCGCCTGCACCGTCGGCTTCAGAGATCTTGGCACCCTCTTTCTCTCCGGTCCATCTGCTCTGGTCGCTGCCCACTCCTGCTGTCTGCTTGGTGTCTGGTACGATGGCCACACACTTGTTCTTGCCAGAGCGGCGGCTGAATCCCTCTTCGCTGACATCGGCACCCCAGGCAAAGGTCCATCCGTTCTTCACGCCCTCCTCCATCACGCGCATCAGCTCATCGAGGGGGAGGTTGTAACTGCTTGCCCAACGCCAGTTGTCCTGAATCTCCAGAGCGAAGGTAGAGTAGAAGGGCTGGTGAGAGTAACTGGTCAGAGAGACGTAATCATTGGGGTCCAGGGTGAGATACTCCTTGACGAATGATTGTGGGGTGTACTTCTTGCCCTTGTATTCAAATTCTGTGGGGCACACTCCGAAGTAATTGTCAAGCATGCTCTGCAGGCTCTTTTTCCAAGCGGGATTTATTTTCTTTGCGTCGCTTGTGGCAATGGCCTTGAGATAAGCTTCCATGGGAGGGAAGAAAGCTCCGAAGCTGTAGAGAGAATCACCATAGAGTGTGATGGGGTAGGGCATAATGCCTTCGGGGATGAGACCGTTGTGCTCCATACAGTAGATGGCATCCTCGAAACTGCCGCCCTGTGAGAAGCTGGCGTCGCCATGAGTGCGCACGTGCTTGTCGGCACGGTCCACGTATGTCTTGCTTACGAGGAATGATTCACACAGGTCGATGTCCTTCATCTCAGGATGTTTCTTGATGATTTCGCTCTCAAGGAATGCCAGAGATGAGTACGCCCAGCACGTTCCCGAACTATTCTGGTTCTTGATGCTGGTGACGGGGTTCTCTACGATGGTGGTGAAGATGAGGGTGTCCTTGTTGACAGCCTCTTTCTTTGCCTTTGCCATGGCAGGTGCAACAGAAAGTGCAGCCACGGCCATAATGATGAGTTTTCTCATTTTTAAGTATTTGAATTGAATGTATGATAAATGCTAATCTTGCTGCTCTGCTATGTATCGCTCTACGTCGTCTATGTGGTAGGGGATAGTATTCTTGCCCAGGAAGCGGCATCCCTGTGCTGTGATGAGGATGTCGTCCTCCAGACGGATGCCTCCAAAGTCCTTGTAGGTCTCTATCTTATCAAAGCAGAGGAATTCTGCACAATGTCCTTTGCTCTTCCAGTCGTCTATGAGCGCAGGGATAAAGTAGATGCCTGGTTCGTCGGTCATCACCCAACCCTCATGCAGACGTCGTCCACAGCGAAGACAGTTGGTGCCGAACTGATCCAGATTAGGACGAACCTCTTCGTCAAATCCCACGTACGTCTGTCCTAAGCCTTCCATGTCATGAACGTCCATGCCCATCATATGTCCCAGTCCGTGGGGCATGAACATGGCATGTGCACCAGCTCTTACAGCCTCGTCGGTGTCTCCCTTCATGAGTCCGAGTTCCTTGAGGCGCTCCGTCATGATTCGGCACACGGACATATGCACGTCCCACCATTTGACATTGGGGGCAGCCACTTGCAGAGCATGGTCGTGACATTCCTCCACGATGCTGTAAATCTCTCTCTGCTTCTGTGTGAATGTTCCGCTAACGGGAGTTGTGCGTGTATTGTCGCTGCAATAGTTCTCATTTGTTTCGGCTCCTGCATCACACAGCAATAGTCTACCTGCCTCCAGGGGTCTCGGACTGGGGTATCCGTGCATGATTTCTCCGTGCATGGTGACTATGGAGGGGAAGGATACCATACAGCCACGGCTACTGGCTATTCCGCTTATTACACCCGAGATGTTCTGCTCGGTGACTCCTGGTCGGCACATACGCATGGCTGTGGTGTGCATCTCATAGCCGATGGCGCAGGCACGCTCTATCTCTTCTATCTCTTCAGGGCTCTTTACGGCACGCTGGTCGATGACGGCCATGATGAGTTCCAGTGAAGCCTGGGCACGCTGTTCGCGTGGATGAATGCCGGTAAGGTCCATGATCTGGATCATGATGTCGTGACGGTAAGGAGGCAGGAAGTGTATCCGCTGTCCTTTCTGCTTGGCCTTGCTCACCATTTCCTGCAGGGCTTTCATGGGAGCCGTATTGGGCACCCCGCATTGGCAGGCCATGTCTGCCACGCTGTCCACCTGTCCGAACCATACGATATCCTCTATGCTGATATCATCTCCTATGAGATATTCTTGGTCTTCGTCGATGTCTATCACCCCCACCAGTCCTTCGCGATGTTGCCCGTAGAAGTACAGGAAAGAGCTGTCCTGACGGAATCGGTATACATTGGAAGGATAGTTTGCTGGTGAATCATTGTTTCCGAAAAGGAGTACAAGTCCACTGCCGAGGCGCTTTTTGAGTGTCTGTCGCCTTTGCATGTATGTTTCTTTGCTGAATAACATGGCGCGTGTATCTTAAGGATTATATGATTACAGCACAAAGTTACAGACTTTTATTGTAAATATGAGAATCTGTGGGGCGAAACTTCTCACCATCCTGTCTGCTGCCATCCGGCAGCCCAATACCAACTGGTATTGTGGAAAGCAAGGTTCCATCCATAAGGTTCGTATTTCTCCTGAGGTACGAACATGGAGAGGCCCGAATAGAATTCCGAGTCTGTAAGGGTGTGATGCTCATTGCCTGGATAGACGCTATCCCAGGAGTATGTGGCCTTGTGCCAGACCACCGTGCGCAGGAGTAATTGCTCCCAGGCTTCATAGATGCTGTCGGGCAATAGTTTGTGCATCATGCCACGTATGTCCTGTGCTTCGGGATTATGAGCGCTCGTCTCAAAGGTGTGATAACGTTGTACACCCAGTACGTCCACCTCCGCTCTGCCAGCCCAGAATCTCTCTATCAATGGGGCAGTTACCATGGCCAGACTATCCATCTGCCGGCAGTCCACCACTGAGAGTGCCACTCCCTGGCGGTCGGTGAAATACTGATAATACTGTTCGGCTATTTCTGTGGCATTGCCTTGCATCATAGGCAACATGATTCGGTCATAGGGAGCCCCTTCGCCAGGGATTTCCGAGGGAGACCCTATCAGATAGTCGGTCACCTGCCTCAGTTCGTGTGCCACTTCCACCGTCTGCATCAGACAGGCATCAGAGAGGATAAAGTCCAGGTGTGGCAGTTGCTCCAGTATGCCCCTCAAGGCAGGAATCTCCAGTTCCGTGCCAGAGTTGGAATAGTTGCTGTTATGGTTGTTGTCTATACCGAAGGCTTTCCTCTTGGGGATCCATCCGCTTGCATGCGACCACAATACCAGTCCGTAATGCTTGGACGGGAAGGCCTTTGTCAGTTCGGTAAGTGTGTGCAGCATGGTCAGAGAGTCGGCACTGTCCAGATCGCGAGTGTATCTCTTCCACAGTTTTACGCCATCCTTGGAGTTCATGACTGTGACGGTGGGCCACTGGTTGCGGTCTATATACACGATGAGGTTACAGTTGCTGGGAATATCCTTCACAGCCTTGGCCATTTCCATGGAGTCCATGACTGCACTGTAGGACAGGCTGTTCTCTGCCACAGCATACACGATGACCGTTCGTTCCGACTCCTGTCTGGGCTGAGGGCTCTCGTGCTCACAGGACAGGCAGAGTATGATGCTCCAAAATAGAATATGCAGTAGATTTCCTTTCATGAGAGCAAAGGTAGTACATATTTCGTTTCTCAAGGGTATGATTTTTCAATATTAAGCACGATCAAGCATGTGGGGGTGGGCTGCAGCAGGGGTACAGTATCGGCTCGGTATGACATTTCGGTAGCCAAATTGCTGTTTCTCTGCAATAAAACGGGCTCTCGGTACGTTATTATCAAACAATGCAGTGGATAGACAGAATGCGGCAGGTGAAGATCCTGCTGGTGGCAATGGCTGTGGTGATGAGCGTAGGTTCGCTGGTCATCTCCCATTTCTTGGTGCGTGACCTCAAGCGTGAGGAACAGCGCAAGATGGAGATATGGGCCGAGGCCATGCGCTCGCTCAACAGTGCAGATGAATATACCGACCTCACTCTGGTGCTCACCGTTCTCAATAGCAACAGCACCATTCCTGTGGTTGTGCTTGACCGGGAAGGAGAGGTACAGGACTACAGGAATATCCCTATGCGTGACGGAAGTCCCCAGGAGCAGATGCGGGAGGTGAGGCAGAAGGCCCGTTCGATGGCCGAAGCCGGCAGGGTGATACGTGTGTATCTGTCCTCGTCGGATTATATGGAAATCTGTTATGCCGACAGTCTGCTTCTGCGCCGATTGGCTTGGTGGCCTTATGTGCAGCTCGGCCTTGTCTTCGTGTTTGTTGTAGTGGCCATCTTTGCCTTGCTCAGTAGTAAACGTGCCGAGCAGAACAAGGTGTGGGTGGGATTGAGCAAGGAGACAGCACATCAGTTGGGTACACCCATCAGCAGTCTGATGGCCTGGCAGGAAGTGCTTAGGGAGACTTATCCCGATGACAGTTTGCTGCCCGAGATGGGTAAGGATGTGGAACGCCTGCAGCGCATAGCAGAGAGGTTCAGTAAGATAGGTTCGCTCCCAGAGCTCCGTCCCGAGAGTTTGGATGCAGTGCTGGATAATGTGACACAGTACATCAGTCGCCGGGCCAGCAATCGTGTGCATCTCTCCTGTGTGCTCCCCCAGCAACCCATCATTGTTCCCATGTGTTCCTCCCTCTTCGAGTGGGTGGTGGAGAATCTCTGTAAGAATGCCATTGATGCCATGGAAGGCGAGGGAAGCATCGTCCTGACGGCTTTCTGTGAGGACAATCATGCTGTGGTGGAGGTTTCTGATACCGGCAAGGGCATCCCCCGAAATATGTTCCGAACCGTATTTACCCCAGGGTTTACTACCAAGAAACGCGGTTGGGGCTTGGGTCTCTCCCTGGCAAAACGTATTGTGGAGGAGTATCATCACGGACGGATATATGTGAAATCCTCCGAGGTGGGACATGGCACAACCTTCCGTATAGAGCTCAAAATACACTAAGTCAGGAAAAAATAAGGCTCTTTATTAGCCTGTTCAGCGAAAAATTCGTAATTTTGCACCCCGATGGACAATCTGGATAGCTATAAGGTAGATCTCAAAGCCGTTGCCTTAGGCGCTGTGGAATGCCAGTGGCAGCTTGGTCATGAGTTTTTTGTGGCTGTGCAGAGTACTGATATTCAGACGGGTGCGCTTGATGTGCGTTTGAGTGTTAAGCCAGTAGGTGGAGCTTTCAAGATGTGTTTTAAGATTGATGGCGAAGTACAGGTCCAGTGTGACCGTTGTCTTGAGCCCATGACTCTGCCAATAGCTGTGGATACAGCTTTGACTGCAAAATGGGGTGATGAATATGATGATGATGGCGAGGTGATTACCATCCCAGAGGGAAGTGGAGAAGTGAACGTGGCATGGAATATCTATGAGTTCATCTCCCTGGAAGTTCCCTTGAGGCATGTACATCCTCGGGGAGAATGTGATGGAATGGTGGAACAGCTCCTGGAACAGTATGACTCTACGGAGCCTGAAGCCGAGGAAGACGGATGCATCGATAATCGATGGGACGAACTGAAGAAAATATTAGATAACAATAAATAAACGAAGAAATGGCACATCCAAAAAGAAGACAGTCCAAGACAAGGACTCTTAAAAGAAGAACTCATGACAAAGCAGTGGCACCTGCATTGGCTGTTTGCCCAAATTGTGGTGAATTCCATATTTATCACACCGTGTGCCCTGCCTGCGGTTATTATCGTGGCAAGGTCGCTATCGAGAAAGAGGCGTAATCATTCCGCTTGCGATTATGAGCCGCACCGGTCTCTGTCTGTTTTGTACAGGCGAGGCTAATGCGGCTTAAGTTTTATAAATAGTACACGCGCACGCGTGCATCGTGCATACATAGTGTACAGGAATTAATGTAAATCACTGATAATGGAAAAATTGAATGCCGTCATAACGGGCATAGGCGGGTATGTTCCCGATTATATTCTTGACAACGAGGAGATGTCGCACATCGTAGATACCTCTGACGAATGGATTATGGAGCGTATCGGTGTGAAGACACGTCATATACTGAAGCCAGAGCAAGGCTCAGGCACCTCTTATATGATGACACGTGCCGTGAAGCAGTTGCTCCGTAAGACAGCCGTTGATCCCGATACAGTGGAGATGGTGCTCTGTGCCACCACCACACCCGACTACCATTTCCCCTCCACAGCTTCGCTCGTAATAGGAAACTGTGGTTTGAAGAATGCTTTCGGTTATGACATAGAAGCCGCTTGTGCAGGATTCCTCTATGCCATGGAGGCTGCTGCCAACTATCTGCGCTCAGGCATCTACAAGCGCGTTATCGTGTGCGGAGGTGACCATATGTCCAGCATGACCAACTATCAGGACCGCAACACCTGTCCCATCTTCGGCGATGGAGCAGCCTGTGTAATGATGGAGGCCACTACCGAGGAGGTGGGACTCCTGGATGGCTATTACCGTGTGGATGGTCAGGGATATCAGAACCTGCATATGGCAGCGGGTGGTTCGGCGTGCATGCCCAGCCACGAGACCGTGGATGCACGTCAGCACTTCGTATACCAGGAAGGCAGAGCCGTATACAAGCATGCTGTTCTGGATATGAGCTCGGCTGTCAAGACCATTGCCCAGCGCAACGGACTCAATGCTCAGAATGTGGATTGGGTGGTGCCTCATCAGGCAAATATCAACATAGAGAAGTCTGTGGCAGGCCGAATCGGTGTGGACGAGGATCATGTGATGATCAACATCGACCATATGGCCAACACCTCAGGAGGTACACTCCCCCTGTGTCTCTGGGAATATGAGCCCCGACTCAAGAAGGGTGACAAACTCATCTTCACGGCCTTCGGAGCTGGTTTCACATGGGGAGCCAGTTATATGGTGTGGGGATATGACGGCGCTGCAGAGGCTGCCAAGGAGCCTGCTCAGTTCTATAAGGAAGGTCTCATGAGCCGTGAGGAATGGTATGAGTTGCGCAAAAACAACGAAGATAAATAATCTGTAGAGATAGCCATAATGTTCAAGTCGGGTTTCGTAAATATCGTTGGCAATCCCAATGTGGGCAAGAGTACGCTGATGAATCTGCTGGTGGGCGAACGTATCAGTATTGCCACCTTCAAGGCACAGACCACCCGCCATCGCATTATGGGCATACTGAATACACCTGAGATGCAGATTTGCTTCTCGGACACTCCTGGGGTGCTGAAGCCAAACTACAAACTTCAGGAACAGATGCTTCAGTTCAGTGAAAGTGCTTTGCAGGATGCCGATGTGCTGCTCTATGTGACGGACATGGTAGAGACACCAGACAAGAATGCAGACTTCCTCAGTAAGGTGGGTCGCATGAAGGTGCCTGTGCTGGTGCTTGTCAATAAGATAGACCTCTCTGACATGAAGGCACTGACCGCCAAGGTGGAGGAGTGGCATCAGGTCCTGCCCGATGCCGAGATTATCCCCATCAGTGCTCTGCATCGCTTCAATGTGGATACCGTCCTGCGCCGTATCCAGGACCTCCTGCCAGAGAATCCCGCCTATTTCGACAAGGACCAGTGGACCGACAAGCCCGCACGCTTTTTCGTTACCGAGATTATCAGGGAGAAGATTCTCCTCTATTATGACAAGGAGATACCTTACAGCGTGGAGCCTGTGGTGGAGAAGTTCATAGAGGACGACAAGAAGATTCACATCAATGCCGTGGTCTATGTGGAGCGCGAGAGTCAGAAGGGAATCATCATAGGACATCAGGGCGTGGCCCTCAAACGTGTGAGTACCGAGGCCAGAAAGAGTTTGGAGAAATTCTTTGGCAAGAGTATCTATCTGGAAATCTTCGTAAAGGTGGACAAGGACTGGCGAAACAGCGACCGCGCTATGAAGGCTTACGGATATAATTTGGATTAATAAGGGAGATATGTCGAATATAGTAGCTATTGTGGGACGCCCCAATGTGGGAAAGTCAACACTCTTCAACCGCTTGACACAGACACGCCATGCCATCGTAAGTGATGAGGCTGGCACCACGCGTGACAGACAGTATGGAAAATGTGAGTGGGCGGGAAAGGAGTTTTCTGTCATTGATACAGGTGGATGGGTGGTCAATTCCGACGACATCTTTGAGGAAGAGATTCGTAAGCAGGTGGCGCTGGCCACAGATGAGGCCGACGTAATCCTCTTCCTGGTGGATGCTCACAATGGTGTCACTGACCTTGATGAGGCTGTGGCCAATATACTGAGGCGCACCAGGAAACCTGTGATATTGGTGTGCAACAAGACCGACAATAACGAACAGTATCTGGCAGCAGAGTTTTACTCGCTGGGTATAGGTGATCCTATCTGCATTTCTGCGGCCACAGGAGGTGGAACAGGTGATTTGCTGGATATGGTCATGGAACTGTTTCCACGCGAATCAGGTGAACTGCCCGACGAGAATATCCCACGCTTTGCTGTGGTGGGCCGCCCCAATGCAGGCAAGTCCAGTCTTGTCAATGCCTTTATCGGTGAAGAACGGAATATCGTGACCGACATTGCCGGTACCACTCGCGATAGCATCTATACCAGGTACAATAAGTTCGGATTTGACTTTTATCTGGTGGACACCGCCGGTATCCGACGCAAGAGCAAGGTAAGCGAGGATCTGGAGTTCTACAGCGTGATGCGCTCTATCAGGAGTATAGAGAACAGCGATGTGTGCATCCTCATGATAGATGCCACACGCGGCATCGAGAGTCAGGATATGAATATCTTCCAGCTCATCCAGCGCAACCAGAAAAGCCTTGTGGTGGTGGTCAACAAGTGGGACTTGGTGCAGGACAAGGATACCAAGGTGATGAAGACCATGGAGAATGCCATCTATGACCGTATGGCTCCCTTTGATGATTTTCCCATCATCTTTGCCTCTGCGCTCACCAAGCAACGTATCTTCCGAGTGCTTGAGACAGCCAAGGATGTGTATGAGAACCGCAGGCGGAGGGTCTCCACTGCACGGCTCAACGAGGAGATGCTTCCTCTTATCGAGGCTTATCCCCCACCATCCATGAAGGGAAAGTATATCAAGATTAAGTACTGCGCACAGATTCCAGATACCAGAGTTCCCAGTTTCGTGTTCTATGCCAACTTGCCTCAGTACGTCAAGGAGCCCTATAAGCGTTTCCTGGAGAATAAGATTCGCGAGCGCTGGAATTTCTGTGGCACTCCCATCAATATTTTTGTAAGACAGAAGTAACAGAGATGCCCCTGGCTGTTGTAATGGCCTTGGTAAATGCTATGTTTTTTATGTATGCTATGATTCTGAGACACAAACAGACACTCTGCCTGCAGCCAAAGGGCTTCCTCGTAAGGGCCTGTATGGTGATGGTGTTTTCCATGCTTTGTGTGTTATGTTCCTGTTCCTCCAGAGATGACCGTCATCAGCAGGTTCGAACAGCAGCTCAGGAGTATATGGACATGCTTTTGACAGGTGACTGCGAGGGCTACGTGTCGGGAATAGCAGGGATGGACAGCATGCCGTTGCTTTATAGGCAGCAGATGGTGGAACTGACAGCCCAGCATCGTGCTGAGTGGCAGTCCAAGGATGTGGTTCGGGCAACGGTCACTCGCGACAGTCTGCATGATAGTATTGCTTATGTGTTCATCGACGTCCTCTTTGCCGACAGTACTGTGGAGCAGATGGGGATGAAAATGATACTTGAGGGCGAACAATGGAAGATGAGATGACGTGAGTATGGAGATGTGAAAAAACAGGTTTTTAAATACATGATTATGAAACAGAGATTTATTCTCATGATTTGCTGTGTGCTTTCTGCAGTGTGTGGACTGCATGCCCAGCAATTATCAGGTGGCACGGTACCCTTGGACCCTGCTGTCAAGGTGGGTGTTCTGCCTAATGGACTCACTTATTATATCCGTCACAACGAGTGGCCGGAGAAGCGTGCAGACTTCTACATAGCACAGAAGGTGGGTTCCATGCAGGAGGAGGAGAGTCAGCGCGGACTGGCTCATTTCCTGGAACATATGTGTTTCAATGGTACTACCCATTTCCCTGGTGATGCGCTCAAGCAGTATCTGGAGCGTATCGGTGTGAAGTTTGGCGAGAATCTCAATGCATATACCTCCTTTGACGAGACGGTGTATAATATCAACAATGTCAACGTGGAGATTCCCGGTGCTCTCGATTCCTGTCTGCTTATCCTGCATGACTGGAGCCATGACCTGCTCCTGGATGGCAAGGAGATAGACGAGGAGCGTGGTGTCATCAATGAGGAATGGCGTCTGCGCAGAAGTGCTATGATGCGTATGCAGGAGCGTGCCTTCCATAAGTTGTACGAAGGGAGCAGGTATGCCGACCGCATGCCTATAGGCACCATGGAGGTGGTGATGAACTTCCCTTACGAGGCCATTCGCTCCTATTACCGTCGTTGGTATCGACCCGACTTGCAGGGTATCGTCATCGTGGGTGATGTGAATGTGGATGAGATGGAGCAGAAGATCAAGCAGATGTTTGCTGATATCCAGCCTGCAGCTGCCGACGCTCCTGTTCGCGAATATTTCCCTGTGGCCGACAACAAGGAGCCCCTCATAGCCATCGAGAAGGACAAGGAGCAGCCCAATGCATTGGCTATGATGTTCTTCAAGGTTCCTGCTTTCCCCAAGGAACAGAAGAATCAGATGGTATACCTCTTGAATATGTATCTGAAGGAAGCCTTCCAGGGCATGATGGGTGTTCGTCTGCAAGAGATTGCTCACAAGGCGGATGCCCCCTTTGCCATGTCCTATGCAGGTTTTGATGATTATCTGGTGTCCAACACATGTGATGCCGTCAATGGAGTGGTGGTTCTCAAGGAAGGTCGCTACATAGATGGTGTGACGGCCTTGTACCGTGAGTTGCTGCGTGCCAAGCGTGGTGGCTTCACTGTCAGTGAGTATGAGCGCTTCAAGGAAGAGTATCTCTCACAGATAGATGCACAGTATGACGCACGTGACAAGGTGGAGAACACTGGGTATGTCAACAGTTATGTACGTCATTTCCTTGACGGTGAACCTGCTCCCAGCATAGAATGGGCCAAGGATATTGCGCATAAACTGGTACCTCAGATCCCCGTAGAGGCTGTCAATCAGTTGGCCGCTGTGCTGCCTGAGGACAATAGAGCCTTGGCATTCTTCCTGCCTGAGAAGGAGGGTGTGGAGTATCCCACCGAGCAGCAGGTGAAGGAAGCATTGGCAGCCGTGGATGCTGAGCAGATAGAGGCTTATGCCGAGGAGGTAAGCAGCGATCCGCTGGTGCCCGAGCTGAACAGTAAGGTGACGGTGAAGAAGGTGAAGGACGATGTGTATGGTGCCCAGTTGATAACGCTCAGCAACGGTATCAGAGTGCATGTGCTGAAGACTGACTATAGTCCCAACAATATCTCTATGCAAGCAGTCAGCTGGGGCGGAAGCAGTCTCTATCCCAATTCCGAGTATAATCTGGTGGACAATGCTTCCCTGGTGCAAATAGGTGGATGGGGACAGTTCTCTGCCATCGATCTGCAGAAGAAACTTTCTGGCAAGCAGGCCAGTGTGAGTCCATCCATTTCTGACAGGACAGAGGCTCTGCATGGTGCTTGTGTCAAGAAGGACCTGGAGACCATGCTTCAGCTCACATACCTGTGCTTCACTTCACCCCGCAAGGATGATGAGGCCTATAACAGCATGCTCGAACGTGTGCGTAACAGTCTGAAGAATGCCGACATGAATCCTGCCACAGCCCTCAGCGACAGTGTGGCCAGTGTGGTATACAACAACAATGTGCGTGCCGTACGCTTGCGTGCCGAGGATGTGGACGATCTCTCTTATGACCGTATCATGGAGATATACAAGGAGCGCTTTGCCAATGCCTCCGACTTTGAATTCTATTTCGTGGGTGATGTGGATGCTGACAGCATCATGCCTCTGCTCACCGAATATCTGGGTTCGTTGCCTGTGGCCAAGAAGGGCGAGAAATACCGTGTGGTGGACCAGCGTATGACCAAGGGGGAGCGCACCTGTATCTTCCAGAAAGAGCAGGATACCCCCAATGCCATCTGTAATTTCATCTATCATGCTCCCATGGCCTACAATCTGAAGAACATTGTCATGCTGTCCATGCTCAAGCAGTCCATGCAGATGCTCTATACGGAGAAAGTGCGTGAGGACGAAGGTGGTGCTTACTCAGTACCTGTCTCTGGCAGACTGGTGGATTATCCTGAGAAGTATGCCACCATACAGATCAAACTGCCCACCTCTCCCGATAAGCTGGAGCGCATGACTCAGGTTATCTATGAAGGTATAGAATCACTTTGCACAGAAGGGCCCAGCGAGGACTATCTTCAGAAGATTCGCGAATATATGGTGCGTGCACATGCCGAGGATCTCAAGGATAACGACTACTGGATGAGTCAGCTTGTGCAGAGAACCCGTTTCGGCCGCAACATGGTGGATGGCTATGACGATGTGGTGCGCAATGTTACTGTGGCAGACCTGAAAGCCTTAGCCTGCAAGATATTCAAGAGCGGGAATCGCCTGGTGGTGGGAATGGTTACTCCTCCTGCAGAGGATAAGTGATATCATTTCCCATGTGCTGAAGGGGGGGCTGTAATGCAATCGTGCTCGGTTGCGTTACAGCCTCTTTCTGTTCTGTAGGCTTACGACTATGGGTGTGGGGATATCATCCTCTTGTGCCGGAAATTGTTTTCTGCTGTTCAGCAGAAATATCCTGGGGGATGTAGTGCCACGATGGAGTCCTCTTCCCTCCCTTTTCTCTTATCCAGAATAGGACTGGCGATTACGGTGCCCCTTTTTGCCCATCTCAGACGCAGTGCACTGCATCCGTCCTTGCAGTGCACTGCATCCTCCACGCTAATACATGCAACCTTTCCCGCAAGTACCTGCAACCTTTCCCGCAAGTACGTGCATCCGTCCTTGCAAGTACGTGCGTCCAAGAAAGATATCTGAATGGATGGAGCCCTCTGTTGAGATGAGGGGTAGTGAGAAGCTCCCAGAGAGAGGGCTTGTGTGGATTAATAGAAAAGTATATAAAGTATATAGAGGTAAAGATGCACTTCGGTGGAATACAGACTGCACGGGGTGTTTATTCCATATTCGCTTCCTTGACTTTTCGGAACAGGTCGCTGGCAAAGATGAAGGAATTCAGACGCTCATTGGTGCTGGTCATTATCTGGTCCTTGTTGCCTTGCCACTCCTCGTGCCCTTTGTATATGAAGATGATGTTCTCGCCTATGCCCATCACAGAGTTCATGTCGTGGGTATTGACGATGGTGGTCATGTTATATTCTTGTGTGATGCTGTGTATGAGGTCGTCTATCACGAGACTTGTCTGTGGGTCCAGTCCGCTGTTGGGTTCATCACAGAACAGATATTTGGGGTTGAGTGCGATGGCTCTTGCGATGGCCACTCGCTTTTGCATACCTCCGCTTATTTCTCCCGGAAACTTTTCCTCAGCCCCTTTTAGGTTTACCCTCTCCAGGCAGAACTTTGCCCTGCGTACTCGGTCGGTCTGATTCATGTCGGAGAACATGTCCAGGGGGAACATCACGTTCTCCAGTACCGACATGGAGTCGAAGAGTGCCGCGCTCTGGAATATCATGCCCATCTCGCGTCTGATCATTACCCTATCCCGTTTGCTCATCGACACGAAGTCGCGTCCGTCGTAGAGCACCTGTCCACTGGTAGGAGTCAGCAGTCCCACTATGTTCTTCATCAACACGGTCTTACCGCTTCCGCTCTGTCCGATGATGAGATTGGTCTTTCCGTTCTCAAATACGGCATTGATATCCTTCAGGACTTCCTTGTCCTCAAAGGACTTGTACAGATGTTTCAGTTCTATCATGAGAGCAGGGGTGTTAGGAAGATGTCGGCAAAGAGGATGAGCATGCTGGAGCGTACCACGGCATTGGTGCTGGCCTTACCTACTTCGATGGAGCCTCCTTCCACCGTATATCCGCAGAAGGCACTCACACTGGAGATGATGAAGGCGAATACGAAGCTCTTGATGATGGACATCCATATAAACCATTGGTTGAAATCGTGAAGCAGGCCCAGGGTCAAGTCGTCCACGGTGATGATGCCTGCCAATGCAGTGGCATAAGCTCCTATGAATCCTGCAGCGATGCTGAAGACCACCAGGAAGGGCATCATGGTCAGCATGCCTATTATCTTGGGCAAGATGAGAAAGGATGCAGAATTGACTCCCATGATTTCGAGGGCATCTATCTGCTGGGTGACACGCATAGTGCCCATCTCTGAGGCAATGTTGCTTCCCACCTTACCTGACAGGATGAGACACATGATACTGCTGGAGAATTCCAGAACCATGATCTCACGTGTGGTGTAGCCTGTGGTGAATGCAGGCATCCAGGGGCTCTGTATGTTCAACTTTATCTGTATGCAGATGACAGCACCTATAAAGAAGGATATGAGCAGGACTATTCCTATGGAGTCCACGCCCAGCTGTGCCATCTCCTTGATGTATTGTTTCATGAACATCCTCCATCTCTCGGGTTGGCTGAACACCTTTCCCATGAGCATCAGGTATCTGCCGAATCCGGCCAGTCCTTTGGTTATCAACATAAATCTATGCGAGTACTTTGTTTTGTGTGGCGGCAAAATTACGCAATAAATCCTAAAAGCGAGGGATGCAGTATCTCGTTTTTGCTTTTTTTTGTACTTTTGTGCATCAAAAGGAGTAATAATGAACAATGACAAGTCAGAGGCATCTCTTATTGCCAACGCACAGGCAGGCTCCCCTTCTTCAGAGTGTCTGGAGTTGCGCAGTGAAGGTCTGGTGAAGATCTATGGAAAGCGCACGGTGGTCAACGATGTGAGTTTCAATGTCCATCAGGGTGAGATAGTGGGACTGCTGGGCCCCAATGGCGCAGGCAAGACCACCTCGTTCTATATGACCACTGGTCTGGTGATACCCAATGCCGGTCATATTTTCCTGGGCGATGAGGAGATTACCAAATTGCCAGTGTACAAGCGTGCCCGTCGGGGCATTGGCTATCTGGCTCAGGAGGCCAGTGTGTTTCGCAAGATGTCTGTTGAGGACAATATAGCCAGTGTGCTTGAGATGACAGGAAAGCCCAAAGCCTATCAACGGGAGAAGTTGGAAAGTCTCATTGAGGAGTTCCGCTTGCAGAAGGTGAGGAAGAATCTGGGCGACCGTCTCTCGGGAGGTGAGCGTAGGCGTACAGAGATAGCACGTTGTCTGGCTATTGATCCCAAGTTCATTATGCTTGATGAGCCCTTCGCCGGAGTGGATCCCACGGCAGTAGAGGATATCCAGCTCATCGTGTGGAAACTCAAACAGCGCAACATAGGTGTACTCATCACCGACCACAATGTGCAGGAGACGCTCTGCATCACCGACCGTGCCTATCTGCTCTTCGAGGGTCAGATACTCTTTGAGGGTACTCCTCAGGAGCTGGCTGTCAACCCTGTTGTGCTGGACAAGTATCTGACCCGCAGTTTTGTGCTCCGCATGAAGGACTTCCAGAAGATGGAGCACGAACGTTCGCGGGAGGAATAGATCCTCAGTAGGTTCGTGCTGACAGGCATGCGGGATATCTGTGGTCTGATGGTAGTCCTGCATGAGCACAACGCGTGCGCATCATGCGCGCCTTAAGGATTATTGTAAGGTACAAAGTTGGCTGTCTCAGATATAATTAGTATCTTTGCACGCATTTTTGCATGGACGTTGAGAATACAAGACAATAACAAACGATAACAACGATGAATATATCATTCGAAAAGGTAGACAATGTAAATGCCTTGCTGACTCTTTCACTGGTGAAGGCTGACTATGAAGAGAATGTTAACAAAGCCCTGAAGGATTTCCGTAAGAAGGCTCAGATGCCTGGTTTCCGTCCGGGACAGGTTCCTGTGGGTCTGCTCAAGAAGCGCTTCGGAGCCGAGATTACAGCAGAAGAGGTGAACAAGATTCTGGGTAAGGAACTTACTCAATATATCCGTGAGCAGAAGATCAATGTGCTGGGCGAACCTCTTCCCAACGAGGAGAAGACTCCTGCCATCGATTTTGACAGTCAGGAAGAGTTTACATTTGTCTTCGATGTTGCTCTTGCTCCCGAGTTCGACGCCAAGATTAGCGATAAGGATGAGCTGGATTTCTATGACATCACCGTAGACGATGCTATGGTGGACCAGCAGGTGCAGGTATATGCCCAGCGAGCAGGTCAGTACAGCAAGGTGGAGTCTTATGAGGACCGTGATATGGTGAAGGGTATCTTGGCTCAGCTTGGTGAGGATGGCCAGCCACTGGAGGGCGGTCTGCAGAAGGAAGGTGCCGTGATGCTGCCCAACTATATGAAGAACGACGAAGAGAAGGCTAAGTTCAATGGTGCCAAGGTCAATGACGTGCTGGTATTCAATCCCGCCAAGGCATATGACAATAGCGATGTGGAAATCTCCAGTCTGCTGGGTATCACCAAGGAGCAGGCCGCTGAGGTGAAGTCCGATTTCAGTTATCAGATTACCGAGATTACCCGATTTGTACCTGCAGAAGTCAATCAGGAACTCTTCGATCAGATTCTGGGTGAGGGTAAGGTGAGCAGCGAGGCTGAATTCCGTGCAAACATTGCCGAGAGCATGCAGAGGGATTTTGCTGTTGACAGTGACTATAAGTTCACACTGGACCTCCGCAAGTACCTCACGGACCGCATAGGTGCCTTGCAGTATCCCGAAGAGATGCTCAAGCGCATCATGAAACTCAACAACAAGGATAAGGATGAGGACTATATCAACCGCAATTTCCAGCCCAGTCTGGACGAACTCACATGGCACCTCATCAAGGAGCAGTTGTGCGACCAGTTGGAGGTGAAGATTCAGCAGGAGGATGTGCTCGAGGCAGCCAAGACCGCTACACGCATGCAGTTCGCTCAGTACGGAATGAGCAACGTCTCTGAGGATGTGATTACACGTTATGCCAACGAGATGCTCAAGAACGAGCAGCAGGCTGAGGGACTTGTGACACGTGCCGTGGAGCGCAAGATAGTGGAGAAGGCCAAGAACGTGGTGAAACTCCAGCACAAGCAGATATCCATGGACGAGTTCAACAAGATGTTGAGTGCCAAGGAGGCATAATAGGATTTTGAATCTCTACGCGTGTGCACGCGTATAATATAATAATGTATAGCATTGGGGACGATTCCGCATGTGGAACCGTCCCCAATGCCCACAATAACCGTTAAGAGCATTATGAACAACGATTTCAGGAAATATGCGACACGACATCTGGGTATGAATGCACAGGTGCTGGATGATGTGGTAAGCATGCAGAACCAGTATATGAATCCATATATTCTGGAGGAAAGGCAACTCAATGTGACTCAGATGGACGTCTTCAGTCGTCTCATGATGGACAGGGTCATCTTCCTGGGTACACAGATAGATGATTATACGGCCAACACCCTTCAGGCACAGTTGCTCTACCTGGACAGCGTGGATCCGGGAAAGGATATCAGCATCTACATCAATAGTCCTGGAGGAAGTGTCTATGCTGGTTTGGGCATCTATGATACCATGCAGTTTATCAGCAGTGATGTATCTACCATCTGCACAGGAATGGCTGCCAGCATGGCAGCAGTACTGCTGGTGGCGGGGACAGAGGGTAAGCGAGCTGCCCTGAAGCATAGCAGGGTCATGATACACCAGCCTTTGGGAGGTGCCCAGGGACAGGCCAGTGACATAGAGATTACAGCACGCGAGATACAGAAACTCAAGAAGGAACTGTACTGCATCATAGCTGAACACTCCCACACGGATTATGACAAGGTGTGGGCAGACAGTGACCGCGACTATTGGATGACCTCCCAGGAAGCACTGGAGTACGGCATGATAGACCGTATCTTTACGAAAAACGAGAAAGCATAGGATGGCAGGAAAAGTAAAATCAGGAGAGAGGCACTGTTCCTTCTGTGGACGAGGAGAGTCGGAGGTTTCGTTGCTCCTTTCCGGACTGAATGGCAGTTGCATCTGCAATGACTGTGTTCAGCAGGCCAATGAGGTAATCAAGGAGAACTTCCCACGGCTAAAAAAGGGGAAGGGCACTGATTTTGTCTTGGCGGATTTACCCAAGCCTCATGAGATAAAGGATTATCTGGACCAGTATGTCATAGGACAGGATGATGCCAAGAAGTTCCTCTCTGTCTCTGTCTATAATCACTACAAGCGTCTCATGCAGGCGTCGGCTGATGATGGTGTGGAGATAGAGAAGAGCAACATAGTCATCGTGGGACCTACCGGCACAGGAAAGACCTTGCTGGCTCGTACCATAGCCAAACTGCTCAAGGTGCCTTTCACCATCGTGGATGCTACGGTGTTCACCGAGGCTGGTTATGTGGGCGAGGACGTGGAGAGTATCCTGAGCCGATTGCTTCAGGTGGCAGACTACAACGTGGAGGAAGCAGAGCGCGGAATAGTGTTTATCGATGAGATAGACAAGATAGCGCGCAAGGGCGACAATCCAAGCATCACCCGTGATGTGAGCGGAGAAGGTGTACAGCAGGGACTCTTGAAACTGCTGGAGGGCTCCATGGTGAATGTTCCTCCCAAGGGTGGACGCAAGCATCCCGATCAGGATTATATCCATGTGGATACACGCAATATCCTGTTTATCTGCGGAGGAGCATTTGATGGAATAGAACGCAAGATAGCCCAGCGTCTGAATACCCATGTGGTGGGTTTCGATAGTGTACAGAACGTGCAGCGTATCGACACCAAGAACCTCATGAAGTACATTCAGCCACAGGACTTGAAGAGCTTCGGTCTCATCCCCGAGATTATCGGCCGTCTGCCTGTGCTTACCTATCTCAATCCCTTGGACAGGCAAGCCTTGCGCAATATCCTCACCGAGCCCAAGAACTCCATTGTGAAACAACAGGTGAAACTCTTTGAAATGGATGGCATCGAACTGTCCTTCGAACCAGAGATGTTTGATTATGTGGTGGATAAGGCTGTGGAATACAAACTGGGTGCCCGTGGCCTTCGCAGCATAATGGAGACCATCATGATAGATGCCCAGTTTGATGCTCCCTCGTGTGGGAAAAACAAGTTGGTGATAACGGCCGACTATGCTCGTCAACAGATGGAGAAGTCTCAAAGGCTACAGTCATAACCTGACTTTTTTGAGCAGGACACAGTACAGCGCAGAGGGGTGTGAGCAGATTGCTTACACCCCTCTGCGCTATCCCATCATTTGCAAAAATGTCATTTTATCCAAATCTAAGGACCAATTTGGAAGGAAAATAGAAAAATATTTCTTGAAAACTTGGTAAATAATGAAAATGTCTTATCTTTGTAAGTGGCTAATACTGCATGATGGAAATAGAAAAAGTCAATCTCATTGCCGAACTAAAGCACTATTTCGGTTTTGATACGTTCAAAGGGGACCAGGAAGCAATCATTAGGAATGTGCTTCAGGGTAAGGATACTTTTGTGTTGATGCCCACAGGAGGAGGCAAGTCACTGTGCTATCAGTTGCCTGCTTTGCTCATGGAGGGTACGGCCATTGTGATATCCCCTCTGATAGCATTGATGAAGAATCAGGTTGACGCCGTACGCATGGTGAGTGCCAATGATGATGTGGCACACTTCCTCAATTCCTCCTTGAGTAAATCTCAGGTTGATGCAGTGAAGCGCGGAGTACTTTCAGGTAAGACAAAGCTCTTATACGTGGCGCCGGAGTCGCTCACCAAGGAAGAGAATGTATCTTTCCTCTCCGGTGTGAAGATTTCGTTTTATGCCGTCGACGAAGCCCATTGTATTTCAGAATGGGGACATGACTTCCGTCCCGAGTATCGCCGTATCCGTCCGCTTGTCAATCAGATAGGCGTGGCTCCCATCATAGCACTCACAGCCACTGCCACCGACAAGGTGCGGGGAGACATCAAGAAGAGCCTTGGCATCATGGATGCCGTAGAATTCAAGAGTTCCTTCAATAGGCCCAATCTCTATTATGAGGTGCGTCCCAAGACCGAGAATGTGGAGAAGGACATCATACGCTTCATCCTTCAGCAGAAGGGTAAGAGCGGCATCATCTATTGCCTGAGCAGAAAGAAGGTGGAGGAGTTGGCCGAGGTGTTGAGGGCTAACAACATCAATGCACGTGCCTATCATGCCGGGATGGAATCTCAGGTGAGGACTCAGACTCAAGATGATTTCATTATGGAACGTCTGGATGTCATCGTGGCCACCATTGCCTTCGGCATGGGTATTGATAAGCCAGATGTGCGGTTTGTGATCCATTACGATATTCCCAAGAGTCTGGAAGGTTACTATCAGGAGACCGGACGTGCCGGAAGAGATGGGGGAGAAGGCAGGTGCATAACCTTCTATTCTCCGAAGGATGTGCGCAAACTGGAGAAGTTTATGGAGGGCAAGCCTGTTTCCGAGCAGGAAATAGGACGCCAACTCATACAGGAGACAGCAGCCTATGCAGAGTCGTCGGTGTGCAGACGCAAGTTCCTGCTGCATTACTTTGGTGAGGAATATCATCAGGACAATTGTGGCAATTGCGATAACTGTCTCCATCCGCGTTCCAAGGTGGAAGCCACAGAGGAACTGTGTCATCTGCTTACCGTTCTTGGTGAACTGAAAGATCGCTTCAAGGCGGGCTATGTCATAGATGTACTCACAGGACGGGAAACCGACGAGGTGCAGGCTCACAATCATGGTGAACTGGAAAGCTTTGGCTGCGGTGATAATCACGAAGGCCATTACTGGAACTCTCTGATACGCCAGGCTATGTTTGCTGGTTATGTGACCAAGGAGGTAGAGAACTTCGGGCTGCTCCGACTGACCGCTTCGGGTAAGGCATATCTCAAGCATCCCACTCCCTTCCAGGTGTTTGAGGACGTGGAGTTTGATGCGGGTGAGGATACTTCAGGAGCTGAGACATCAGTACTCAACGAAGGATTGCTTACCATGTTGCGTGGTCTGAGAAATGATATCGCCAGGGAGAAGAACGTTCCCCCTTATGTAATCTTCCAGGATGTGTCACTGGAGGATATGGCCACTTTCTGTCCCACTACGCTTGAGGAATTGCAGAATGTGAGAGGTGTGGGCGAAGGAAAGGTGTTGCGCTATGGTAAGAGATTCTGTAAGCTCATCAGCGATTATTGTGAGGAGAATGATATCCAGCCGGTGGACGACCTGCGAGTACGTACCCTCGTAAATAAGAGCAAGAAGAAGGTGGATATTATTCAGGCTATCGACCGCAGAGTCATGCTCGACGATCTGGCACATGCACAGGGACTCAGCATGGATGAGTTGCTTGATGAGATAGAAGCCATCGTGTATAGCGGAACCAAAATCAATATCAAGTATTACATCAATGAGTTGATTGACGAGGATCACGTGGAGGATATCAAGGATTATTTCCTGGAAGATTCCGATAATGGTAATCTGGATGAGGCCATCGACGAACTGGGAGGTGATTACACCGAAGAGGAGATTCGCCTGGTGCGCATACAGTTCCTCTCCGACTATGCCAACTGACCAAATGTCTTAAGAGGGCAACTTCGGTTGCCCTTCTTTTTTTATAAGTTCGTTACTTCGGTCCGGGATCCCTTTCCCCATATGTTTTTCTCTGAGCCGTTACTTCCCATACTGCTTTGTGATGACAGATTTGAGATAAAAAGGTGAGACGTGAAAAATCAAGTGGAACAAACCTCCTTTGCCATCGAATATTTTTTTGTAACTTTGCACGAAATATAAACTTAAGGTTATGGCTTCATTTATTGCAGACAAGATTGTAATGGACGGTCTTACTTACGACGACGTCCTGCTGATTCCCGCTTATTCAGAAGTACTGCCACGAACAGTGGAGTTGTCCACGCGTTTCTCACGCAACATTGAACTTAAGATTCCTTTCGTGACAGCAGCCATGGATACGGTTACCGAATCCACCATGGCTATTGCCATTGCTCGCGAAGGTGGTATCGGTGTCATCCACAAGAACATGAGCATCGAGGAGCAGGCACGCCAGGTGGCCATTGTGAAGAGAGCAGAAAACGGTATGATCTATGACCCCGTGACTATCCGTCGGGAGGCCACCGTTCAGGATGCTCTTTCTCTCATGTCGGAGTATCATATCGGAGGCATTCCCGTGGTGGATGAAGAGCGTCATCTGGTGGGTATTGTCACTAATCGAGATTTACGTTTCGAACAGAATCTGACCCGTCCGGTGGTGGAGGTGATGACAGGAGAAAACCTGGTTACTACACATGCCAAGACAGACTTGGCCGCTGCAGCTATGATTCTGCAGGAGAACAAGATAGAGAAACTTCCTGTGGTGGATGAAGACAACAAGCTGGTGGGCCTGATTACTTACAAGGATATCACCAAGGCAAAGGATAAGCCCATGGCTTGTAAGGACAGATTCGGACGCTTGCGTGTGGCAGCAGGAGTGGGTGTGACAGCCGACACTCTGGATCGCATGCAGGCTCTGGTGGAAGCAGGAGTGGATGCTATCGTCATTGATACAGCTCACGGACACAGCAAGTTTGTGATAGAGAAACTGAAGGAGGCCAAGAAGATATTCCCTGGTGTGGATATCGTGGTGGGAAATGTGGCCACAGGAGAAGCCGCCCGCATGCTGGTGGAGGCCGGTGCAGATGGTGTCAAGGTGGGCATCGGTCCTGGCAGTATCTGTACCACACGCGTTGTGGCTGGCGTGGGTGTGCCTCAGCTGAGTGCCATCTACGATGTGGCCAGTGCTCTGAAGGGTACAGATGTTCCCCTGATTGCCGACGGTGGTTTGCGTTATAGTGGAGATGTGGTCAAGGCATTGGCAGCAGGCGGTTATAGTGTGATGATAGGTTCGCTGGTGGCAGGTACCGAGGAGAGTCCTGGCGATACCATTATTTACAACGGACGTAAGTTCAAGAGTTACCGCGGCATGGGTTCGCTCGAGGCTATGGAGTGTGGCAGTAAGGACCGCTACTTCCAGGCAGGAGTGAAGGATGTTAAGAAGCTCGTTCCCGAAGGCATTGCCGGTCGTGTTCCTTACAAGGGCACTGTGCAGGAAGTCATTTATCAGTTGATAGGAGGATTGCGCAGTGGCATGGGATATTGTGGTGCCAACACCATTCAGGAACTTCATAATGCCAAGTTTGTGCGTATCACCAATGCAGGTGTGCTTGAGAGTCATCCCCATGATGTGACCATCACCAGCGAGGCTCCCAACTATAGTCGTCCTCAGTAATTCCTTCAGGATAGAAAGATGAAAAAGACCTGGTTTCTTATACTGCTGACTATTTCCTGTGCGAGCCTCTATGCACAGGAGGACGTAGTGGTCATGCGTGTGAATGGGCAACCCGTAACTCGCAGCGAGTTTGAGTATTTTTATAACAAGAACAACTCAGAGAGTGTGATAGACAAGAAGAGTGTGGAGGAATATGCCCAGCTCTATGCCGATTACAAACTGAAGGTTCTGGCAGCCAAGGATGCCCAGCTGGATACGCTCAGCAGTTTCCAAAAGGAGTTTCGCAGTTACCGCGACCAGCAGATTCGTCCCTTGCTGATTCCTGCTGGAGCTGTGGACAGCCGTTGTCGCAGTTATTACGACCGCATTCTTGAGAGTCTCCAGGGAAAGGAGTTGCTGCAGCCAGCTCACATCTTCATGCGTCTGCCCCAGAATGCCAGTCAGCAGGAGCAGGATGAGCTAAAGGTGCGTATGGATTCCGTATATGCAGTGCTCCAGACGGGTGCAGATTTTGCAGAATTGGCCAAACAGCTCTCTCAGGATACACAGACAGCAGCCCGGGGCGGTGTGCTCCCATGGATAGGCCCCAACCAGACTCTTAAAGAGTTTGAAGATGTGGCATATTCGCTTGAGGTGGGACAGTATTCCCAACCGTTCCTCTCTCCTGTGGGGTATCACATCGTCAAGTTGATGGCCAAGAAACCATTGGAGTCCTATGAGGAACTCAAGCCCAATATCAAGAGGTATCTCGAGAGTCAGGGTCTGGAGAATCAGTTGTCCTCCAGTGTGCTCGACTCTCTGGTACAAGAGTCTGGTTCGCAGAAGACTGTGGAACAGATACTGGACGAGCAGACCGAGCGCCTCTGTGCACAGGACCTTAATCTGAAGTATCTGGTACAGGAATATTATGAGGGCTTGTTGCTCTTCGAGGAATGCTCGAGAGAGGTGTGGGAGCCTGCCAAGGCCGATACTGCTGGCATCCAGAAGTACTTCAAGTCCAACAAGAAGAAGTATTCCTGGAGCGAGCCACATTATCGTGGAATGGTGTACTATTGCCAGAATGAGAGGGATGTGAAGGCCGTGAAGAAAGCCCTCAAGAAGGTGGATATCAGCAAATGGACCACCACCATACGTGATGCCTTCAACAAGGATAGTGTCACCGTGCGCATGGAACGCCGCATGTTCGTCAAGGGAGAGAATGGCTATGTGGACCGCCTTGTCTTCAAGGACAAGAATGCTGAAGTGAAGGAGATGAAAAACTATCCCTATGTGGCCGTAGTGGGTAAGGTGCTCAAGAAAGGACCCTCGGAATGGACCGATGTGAGCAATCAGGTGGTGAGCGATTACCAGCGTAGCCGTGAGGAAGCCTTTGTTCAGGAACTGAGAAAGCGTTATACCGTGGAGATTGATGCCGAGGCACTCAAGACCGTCAACAAACAATAAACTATTTATGAGAATATCCAAGAAGTACTTGTTGTTTCTTCCCCTGGTGCTGATCTCCCTGTCATCCTTTGCACAGAGCAATGTGATAGATGAGATTGTGTGGGTGGTAGGCGATGAGGCAATACTGCGTTCCGAAGTGGAGAAGCGTCGGCTTGAGTACGGCAATTCCATAAACGGGAATCCTTATTGCATGATACCTGAGCAGTTGGCAGTTCAGAAACTGTTCCTGCATCAGGCTGCCATAGACAGTATTGAGGTTACCGATGCCGATGTCAATCCCTATGTGGAACAGGACATCAATGAGAAGGTGCTCATGGCTGGCTCCAAGGAGAAACTGGAAGAGTATATGCAGATGACCATGACGCAGATACGCGAAGAAATCTTTGACCAGTACAAGAATGAACTTACTGCACGCAAGATGCGCGATCAGATTACTTCAGATATCAAGGTCACTCCTGCCGAGGTGCGTCGTTTCTTCAAGGATGTCCCTGAGGACAGTCTGCCTCTAATACCCACACAGGTAGAGGTGCAGGTGCTCATCCTGCAACCCCGTATCGCACAGGAGGAGATAGACCGCATCAAGGAATTGCTGCGCGGTTATGCAGAGCGTGTAAGTACAGGCTCCACATCTTTTGCCACACTGGCTCGCCTCTATTCCGAGGACCCTGGCAGTGCCCGACAGGGAGGAGAACTGCCCTTCATGGGAAAGAGTGAGCTGGATCCTGCCTTTGCCAATGTGGCATTCTCTCTTACCGACCCTACCAAGGTGAGTAAGATAGTGAAGAGTGAATTCGGATATCATATCATACAGCTCATAGAGAAACGCGGAGATAAGATGAAGTGCCGCCATATCCTCAAGCGTCCTGAAGTGGCTCAGGCTGATGTGGATACAGCAATGGCACACCTCGACTCCATAGCTGAGGATATACGTACAGAAAAGATTTCCTTTGAGAATGCCGTACTCTATGCTTCCGACGATAAGGATACGCGCAACAATCACGGTATCATGACCAATACCAAGGAGAACGGAGACAGGACCACCCGATTTGAGATGAGCGAACTCTCTGCCGTGAGTACCGAACTGGCACGAGTGGTGGAGGGACTGCAGACGGGAGAAATCTCCCGGCCCTTTACGATGGTCAACTCCAAAGGTACCACAGTATGTGCATTGGTTCGCCTGAAAAGCCGTATCAAGGAGCATCGTGCAAACATAGCCGAGGATTTCCAGGTACTGAAGTCTGTGGTGGAAAACAAACGCAGCCAAGAACGTATTCTAAGCTGGATAAAAGAGAAGCAGAAGAGTACTTATATCCGTATCAATCCTGATTGGCGCGACTGCGAATTTCAGTATCCTGGATGGGTGAAATAGGAATGATTCGTAGAGTATATGTAGCATGTCTGATTGCACTTTTGAGCGTATGTCTGCTTGGAGCCATGACTCCCGTCAAGAGTGCTTCCACTGGCGGTCGGAACAGAAAGGCTTCTGACAGCCGGGTGTACATGTTGCATTCTGACCGTCTCTATTTCGATGATCACATACATCCCGATGCGCAATTCCTGGTAGGTAACGTGGCTTTCCGCCATGACGATGTACTGATGTACTGCGACAGTGCACTCTTCTACGAAGCCTCCAATTCCTTTGATGCCTACGGACATGTGCGTATGGTGCAGGGCGATACACTCTCTCTCACAGGTGATGTCCTCTTCTATAACGGACTTGACCAGATAGCCAGAGTTCGTCATAATGTGATATTGAGGCACAGAGAGAGTGTCCTCTATACGGATAGCCTCGACTATGACAAACTCTACGGAATGGGCTATTTCTTTGAAGGCGGACGCCTGGTGGATCAGGACAATGAACTTACCAGCGACTGGGGAGAATACACACCCTCCACACGTGAGGCCGTATTCAATTATAATGTGCGTCTGGTCAATCCTGCTCCTCCTCGAATGGCCAAGACCACCCTTCTCTCTGACACCTTACATTACAATACAGGTACGGGAATCGCTCACATCGTGGGCCCATCCAATATCAAACATGGCGAAAGCCATATCTACTCTGAGTTGGGATATTATAATTCCAAGACGGACCAGTCCTATCTGCTCAACAGAAGTATTCTGACCAATGAGGGGAAACGCCTTGTGGGAGACAGTGTGGTATGGGATGCTGAGAACAAGGTGGGCAAGGCCTTTGGCGACATCGTCTATACCGATGCGGCCAACAAGAATATGTTTACTGGCAATTATTGTCTCTATAATGACAGTACGGGATATGCAGAAGCAGCCGACAGTGCCATGCTGATAGACTTCTCTCAGAAGGATACCCTATATGCCCATGCCGATACATTCAAGATGTATTCTTATGCCTTGCGGTCCGACAGTGTCTATCGTGTGCTGCATGCCTATCGCCATCTGAGAGCTTACCGTCGCGATATCCAGGCCGTATGTGATTCGCTGGTGTATGATGGAAAGGATTCTGTGATGACCATGTATTATGATCCTATCATATGGCAGGAAGGACAGCAACTGCTGGGTGAGGAGATAAAGGCTTTCTTTAATGACAGCACCATCGACAGTGTGCAGGTGCTGAGGCAGGCTCTTTCTGTGGAACGCCTGGACAGTGTGCATTATAATCAAGTGACGGGCAATGAGATGCATTCCTATTTCCGAGATGGTGAGATATACCTTTCCACATCCATAGGGAATGTGTATGTCAACTATTTCCATGTGGACGAGGATAGCATCTTGGCCGAGATGAATTACACAGAGACCACCCACCTGAAGATATTCCTGAAGAATCGCAAGGTGGAAAAGATATGGATGCCTGCAGCTACCGGCAGTTTCTATCCGCTGCCGCTTATCCCTGCAGACAAACTCTATGTGGAGAACTTTGCGTGGTTTGATTACGTGCGTCCATTGGACAAATATGACATCTTCCAGTGGCGTCCCAAGAAGGCGGGTTCTGAATTGAAGAAGATAGTTCGTAGGGAGGCTCCCCGACAGAGTCTCAGTAATATAAAAAAGAAATAGACCATGGGATTGTTCACAAACAGAAAGCCCCGTCGCTACCGTCCGGTACATATCTACACCGATGAGCGACGTGAGAAATTGGAGCGTCTGGTAAATGAGGTGAAGAGGGAACAAGGTGACCTCAAGGCCGATTCTCAGCCTTATGATACTGCTAAGTTCAGGGGGAAGTTCGGACAATATACACCCCGTGCACAGAGATACAAGCAATCGGAACGTCGGTTGGGATGGCCTTTTGTCCTTGTTGCTGTGTTTGCTTTACTGCTTGTGTTACGTTTCCTGCTTCGGTAACCTTCCACTCAGTATAAATATCTCAAGTTAAGAAAGAAAACGATTCCCTATGGATATCATTCATCTCCTTCCCGACTCTGTAGCCAATCAGATTGCTGCTGGAGAGGTGGTGCAGCGTCCTGCCTCTGTCATCAAGGAACTGATGGAGAATGCAGTTGATGCAGGAGCTTCCCATATAGATGTTGTCATCACCGATGCTGGTCGCACTTCCATACAGGTTATTGATGATGGAAAGGGTATGAGTCAAACTGATGCCCGACTGGCATTTGAGCGACATGCCACATCCAAGATTCGCAAGGTGGAAGATCTCTTTACCCTGCGTACGATGGGATTCCGGGGAGAGGCTCTTCCCTCCATTGCTGCGGTCTCTCAGGTCAGGCTCAAGACGCGAGTGCCTGATAGCGAACTGGGTGTATCACTTAGCATCGACGGTTCGGAGGTGGTATCTCAGGAAATGTGCTCGTGTCCGGTGGGGTCCAATTTCGAGGTGCGCAATCTGTTTTATAATGTACCCGCACGCCGTAAGTTCCTCAAGTCCAATCAGACGGAGATGAACAATATCGTGCAGGAGTATGAGCGCGTAGCTCTGGTTAATCCCGATATTTCTTTCTCGCTTACTCATGGAGGAACACTCATATCCAAACTCGAACGGGGCAGCCTGAGGCAGAGGGTAGTGGCAGTCTTTGGCAAGAAGTTCGACAGCCAGCTGCTGGAGGTACATGTGGAGACTTCCTTAGCCAATATGAAGGGTTTCGTGGGAAAACCCGAATCGGCAAGAAAGAAGAATGCTGCCCAGTACTTCTTTGTCAATGGGCGTTACATGCGTCATCCTTATTTTCATAAAGCTGTCATGGAGGCTTTCAATCATTTGATTCCCGAAGGTGAGCAGATTCCTTATTTCCTGTATTTCGATATTGATCCTGCCAATGTGGATGTGAATATTCATCCCACCAAGACGGAGATAAAGTTTGAAAACGAGTCTGCCATCTGGCAGATTGTAGTGGCTGCGATACGTGAATCCCTGGCCCGCTTCAATGCTATCCCTACCATAGACTTTGATGTGGAGGGCCGCCCCGACATCCCTGACCTGGATATCTCCTCCGTGTCTCATCTGCAGGCACCTAAGGTGCAGGTGGATGTCAACTATAATCCCTTCAAGAGTCAGCCCAAACCACATGCCCCTGTGGATTGGCAGAAACTCTATGAGGGATTGGAACAGGCATCTTCCACTCCCACTACTGACGGTCAGGAGTATGAAGAGCAGGAATCCCAGCTCTTTGATGATGAACTGACAGACGCAGGAGAGCGCAGTGTGGAGCATTATCAGTTCCGGGGACAATACATCCTTACTGCAGTGCAGTCGGGACTGATGATAGTGGACCAGCATAGGGCACATGTGCGCGTACTATATGATAAGTATATGAACCAGATGGAAAACAAGACGGCCAGCGGTCAGCGTCTGCTGTTCCCCGAGATACTGACCGTATCCCCATCTGACAGCATCATCCTGCAGCATATCACGGAGGACCTTTCTCTGATGGGCTTTGACATAAGCAACCTTGGCGGAGGATCGTACTCCATTCAGTCTGTTCCTGCTGACCTGGGTGAGATGAATCCCATACCTGTACTGACACTCATGCTCGAGACTGCCAAGGAAAAGGATACCGGCATGCAGCATGAGATGCGTCACAGACTTGCTCTCGTCATGGCCCGCAGCACAGCAGTCGTTACTGGCCAGGTGCTCTCGGTGCAGGAGATGGATACCCTTATCAACGACCTCTTTCTCTGCGCCAATCCCAATCTGACGCCTACGGGACAGACCATCATATCCATTCTGCAGCAATCGCAGATAGACAAGCTTTTCAACTAAACAAGATATCGTTATTTTTTCAGAAACATATATATTATTCAGATATACCTATGGAAGCAAAACAGAAAATCATCCTGACGGGTGACCGTCCAACAGGAAAATTGCATATAGGCCATTATGTAGGGTCGCTCCGTCGACGTGTGGAGTTGCAGAACAGTGGCGAGTATGACAAGATTTACATCTTTGAGGCAGATGCTCAAGCTCTGACCGACAATATCGACAATCCCGAGAAGGTGCGCCAGAATGTCATAGAAGTGGCTCTTGACTATCTCTCTGCAGGCCTGGACCCTGCCCGGAGTACACTCTTCATCCAGAGTCAGATACCTGAGCTCTGCGAATTGTCGTTCTATTTCATGGATCTGGTGAGCGTGAGCCGATTGCAGCGTAACCCCACGGTAAAGACGGAGGTGAAGATGCGCGGATTCTCAGGTGATAGCATACCTGTGGGCTTCTTTACGTATCCCATCAGTCAGGCTGCTGATATTACGCTCTTCAAAGCCACCACCGTTCCCGTTGGAGAGGATCAGGAGCCCATGATAGAACAGTGCCGTGAGATAGTACGACGCTTCAACAATATCTATGGTCCCACATTGGTGGAACCAGAGATTCTCCTGCCCACCAATGCAGCCTGTCTTCGCTTGCCTGGAACGGACGGTAAGGCTAAGATGAGCAAGAGCCTTGGCAACTGCATCTACCTGAGCGACTCTGCTGATGAAGTCTGCCGTAAGGTGAAGAGCATGTACACCGATCCCTCTCATCTCCAGGTGAGTGATCCCGGTCATCTGGAGGGCAATGCTGTCTTTACTTATCTGGATGCCTTTGCTTGTGATGAGCAGGTAAACGCATATATGCCTGACTATGCTACATTGCAGGAGATGAAGGACCATTACACCCGCGGTGGCCTGGGTGACATGAAATGCAAGAAACTGCTGATGAATATTCTCCAGGACACCTTGGAGCCCATACGCCAACGACGTGCGGAATTCGAACGCGATATTCCTGCTGTTTATGATATCCTTAAGCAAGGATGCGAGAAGGCGCGTGAGGCTGCCACAGAGACGATGGATGAAGTCCGCCGTGCCATGAAACTCAACTATTTTGAAGATGCAGCACTCATAAGTTCGCAGGCAGAACGTTTCGGCACCAAATGACACACCCACTGGGGCTGAACAGGAATTGAAGATAAGTTCCACGCAAGCCCCCTGCATACAGACAATGGCGGCATGTCCCACTTGACAGGACATGCCGCTTCCTTCTTTCCTGGTACCTCTTGTGCTGCGTCAGCCTCACTTCATTTTCCACAGAGTAGTCTCTCTCTGGATGAGATAGACTTGGTTTTGCTTACGTAAAGGAATGTTACAGAGGCAAATATGTGAAATTTTATTCTATTTCCAGTTGATTTATATGAATTATAAAATGAAAAAGCACTACCTTTGCAGCCGAAATAGAATATATCGTATTAGATAAAAGTTTGTCTGTCTTATGGAATTGGATTTGTTGACAGCGATATCGCCCGTGGATGGCCGTTATCGTGGAAAGACTGAACCTTTGGCTGCTTATTTCTCCGAGTATGCTTTGATACGTTACCGCGTTAGAGTGGAGGTGGAGTATTTTATTGCCTTGTGCCAGTTGCCCCTCCCCCAGTTGGCATCTTTCCCTCAAGAGTTGTTCCCTCGTCTGCGTGCTATCTATCAGGACTTCAGTGAGGCCGATGCAGCCAGAGTGAAATCCATAGAGCAGGTGACCAATCATGACGTGAAAGCTGTGGAGTATTTCCTCAAGGAGCAGTTCGATGCCATAGGTGGACTGGATACTTTCAAGGAGTTTATCCATTTTGGTCTCACTTCGCAGGATATCAACAATACCAGTGTGCCCATGAGTATCAGAGAGGCTCTTTCGGAGGTGTATCTCCCACTGCTTCAGGAACTCATCGACCAACTGGAACAGTATGCTCAGGAGTGGGCCGATGTGCCCATGTTGGCCAAAACCCACGGACAGCCCGCCAGTCCTACTCGCTTGGGCAAGGAGGTGATGGTGTTTGTCTATCGACTCAAGAGACAGAAGGAGATGCTCCAGCAGTGTCCCGTGACTGCCAAGTTTGGTGGTGCTACAGGTAACTTCAATGCCCATCATGTGGCATATCCCCAATATGACTGGCGTGCCTTTGCCAACACTTTCCTCTCGGACAAACTGGGACTGGAGCGTGAGCAGTATACCACTCAGATAAGCAACTATGACTGCCTGGCAGCCATCTTTGATGCGATGAAGCGTATCAATACCATCATCATAGACCTTGACCGCGACTTCTGGCAGTATGTCTCTATGGAGTATTTCCGCCAGAAGGTGAAGGCCGGCGAGGTGGGCTCCAGTGCCATGCCACACAAGGTCAATCCCATTGACTTTGAGAACAGTGAGGGCAATCTGGGTGTGGCCAATGCTCTGCTCGAACATCTTGCTTGCAAGCTTCCGGTAAGCCGTCTGCAGCGTGACCTGACCGACAGCACGGTGCTTCGCAATATCGGTGTTCCTGTGGGACACATGATTATCAGCATACAGAGCACCCTGAAAGGCTTGCGTAAACTGGTGCTCAATGCAGACGCCATCAATCATGACTTGGACAACTGCTGGGCAGTGGTGGCCGAGGCCATACAGACCATCTTGCGCCGAGAGGCTTATCCGCATCCCTACGAAGCCCTGAAGGCTCTGACCCGCACGGGTAAGGGCATCAGCCATGAGACTATTCAGAATTTCATAGAGGAGCTGAACGTCAGTGAGTCCGTGAAGGACGAATTGCGTGCTATCACTCCACATACATATACAGGAATCTAAGACAGACAGATAGCAAAAAAAGAAATTTTCAGAAAAACGCAAAAACACTAAACGCTATGAGTATCGAAGACGAAAGCTGGAGAACAAAGTTCTCCGAAAGCTCAGAAGGAAAGGACCGTGAGGGTTATCGTCCTTCCAATGGTGAAAACAGCACAGGCGAGAGGAAGATGAGTGCTAATGGTCGCGTGTTGCGCCCTCGCATCAGTCGTCCTGCATACAGCAGTAACGCCTCTCGTGAGACTAGGTCTTATCAGCCTGGTGCTTCCCGCGAGGGAGGATATCAGCCTCGCCAGACCCGCGATGGAAATTATCAGCCCAATCCCCGCTATCAGCAGCGTGAGGGAGGTTATCAGCCTCGTCAGACCAACGAGGACAGTTATCAGCCCAATGCCCGCTTCCAGCAGCGCGAGGGTGGTTATCAGCCCCGTCAGAACAACGGTGGTTATCAGCCTCGTCCTCGTTATCAGCAGCAGCGTGAGGGTGGCTATCAGCCCAATCCCCGTTTCCAGCAGCGCGAGGGAGGTTATCAGCCTCGTCAGAACAGCGGTGGTTATCAGCCTCGTCCCCGTCAGCAGCGCGAGGGAGGTTATCAGCCTCGTCAGGCCAATGGCGGTTATCAGCAGCCTCGTTTCAATGCCGGTAATCGTCGTCAGCGCAGTGCCGACTATAATCCTCATGCCAAGTACAGCATGAAGAAGCAGATAGAGTACAAGGAGACTCATGTGGATCCCAATGAACCAATCCGTCTGAACAAGTATCTTGCCAATGCAGGTGTATGTAGCCGTAGGGAGGCCGACGAGTTCATCACCGCAGGCGTGGTGAAGGTGAATGGCGAGGTTGTTACCGAGTTGGGCACAAAGGTGAAGCGCTCTGATGTGGTACATTTCCACGACCAGCAGATAAGCATCGAGAAGAAGGTGTATGTCCTGCTCAATAAGCCTAAGGACTATGTGACCACGAGCGATGATCCCCAGAATCGCAAGACCGTCATGGATCTGGTCAAGGATGCATGCCGCGAGCGTATCTATCCTGTGGGTCGTCTGGACCGTAACACCACAGGTGTGCTCTTGCTTACCAACGATGGCGAACTGGCCAGCAAGTTGACGCATCCTCAGTTTATGAAGAAGAAGATTTATCATGTGTGGCTCGACAAGAATGTGACGGCAGCCGACATGCGTCTCATAGCTGATGGCGTGACTCTCGATGATGGAGAAATCCGTGCCGATGCCATCGACTATGCCAGCGAGACAGACCGCAAGCAGGTGGGTATAGAGATTCATTCCGGTCGCAACCGTATCGTGCGCCGCATCTTTGAGAGCCTGGGATACAAGGTGCTCAAGTTGGACCGCGTCTTCTTTGCAGGTCTGACCAAGAAGAATGTACGCCGAGGCGACTGGAGATTCCTCACTGAGCAGGAAGTCAACATGCTGCGAATGGGAGCATTTGAATAAAAAGAAGACGCCCTGCCTTATGCCATCTTGACGAGGTTCACTCTCTTACAGGGAGGACCTTGCCGGGCATGCAGGTGATATGATATTATTAAAGGTAATCCGAAGAGAGAATATGAGAAGGACAAGGATAACCGACGCGCTGAAGCGGACAGACTTCGGTGCAGAGATAAATGTGAAGGGATGGGTGCGCAGCAAGCGTGGAAGCAAGGGCATATTCTTCATTGCCCTGAATGACGGAAGCACCATCAAGAACGTGCAGATAGTGGGTGATGACGAGAAGTTCGAAGAGGATACTCTGCGCCGTATCACCACAGGAGCATGCTTAAGTGTAACGGGAACCCTGGTGGAGAGTCCCGCTGCCGGACAGGCCAGCGAGATTCAGGCTGCCCAGATAGAGATTCTGGGTGACTGTGACAATACATACCCTCTGCAGAAGAAGGGAGCCAGCTGGGAATACCTGCGTACGGTGGCACATCTGCGTCCGCGTACCAATACCTTCGGAGCAGTGTTCCGCATACGCCATCATATGGCCATGGCCATACATACCTATTTCCATCAGCATGGGTTCTACTATTTCCACACACCTCTCATCACGGCCAGTGACTGTGAGGGTGCTGGTCAGATGTTCCAGGTGACCACCAAGAACCTCTATGACCTGAAGAAGGACGAGAACGGAAGCATCATCTACAGTGATGACTTCTTCGGCAAGCAGGCATCGCTCACCGTGAGTGGACAGCTTGAGGGTGAACTTGCAGCCACGGCCCTGGGTTCCATCTATACCTTTGGTCCCACCTTCCGTGCCGAGAACAGCAATACACCTCGTCATCTGGCAGAGTTCTGGATGGTGGAGCCCGAAGTGGCTTTCATCGATCTGCCTGAGCTGATGGACCTCGAGGAGGATTTCATCAAGTTCTGCGTTCGTTGGGCACTGGATAACTGTCGTGAGGATTTGGAGTTCCTCAACAAGATGGTTGACAAGGGCCTCATAGCACGTCTTGAGGGTGTCTTGTCCACCGAATTCGTTCGCCTGGATTATACCGAGGGCATCCGCATCCTACAGGAGGCCGTTCAGGCTGGCCATAAGTTTGAGTTCCCCTGTGAATGGGGCGATGACCTGGCCAGTGAGCATGAACGTTATCTGGTGGAGGAGCACTTCAAGTGTCCTGTCATCATGACTCATTATCCCAAGAAGATTAAGGCCTTCTACATGAAGATAGACCAGGAGAAGCCCATCCTGAATGGGAAGGAGCAGGAGGAGACTGTGCAGGGAACAGATGTCCTCTTCCCCCAGATAGGTGAGATTATCGGCGGTTCGGTGCGTGAGGAGAGTTATGACAAACTGATACATGAGATAGAGGACAGAAACATTCCCATGAAGGACATGTGGTGGTATCTGGATACACGCAAGTACGGAAGCTGTCCTCATGGTGGATTCGGTCTCGGCTTTGAGCGCCTGATACTGTTTGTGACAGGCATGCAGAACATCCGCGATGTGATTCCTTTCCCCCGTACACCCAAGAACTGCGAGTTCTGATTCTCTTCGGGGAAGAATCGTCAGTTACGTATTAAGTATCGCCTCTTTGCGCACCAGATTGGAGACAAGATGATGTGCAGAGAGGCGATAATTCGTTTTATCCTTCTTCTTTTGGGCGGACAACCATCAATAAAAATCGTCATGCATCACGAAATGATGGTTCCTATTTTGTCATTTCATGGCATGATATCATCATTTCCTGACTTCATCACTTTTGTTCGGGTTCATCAGAAATATGGAGTGACGCATAA
>SAMEA3663036__coassemble_102_pt1 | contig 39271 bp, 34 predicted proteins | sample SAMEA3663036__metabat2_high_PE_022 | metagenome-assembled genome bin SAMEA3663036 (sample SAMEA3663036) | pig gut metagenome | biome: pig gut; feature: pig-associated habitat; material: faeces | place: France | collected 2012
TTCCTTCCATAGAAGTTGCTTTCCTTCCATAGAAGTTGCTTTCCTTCCATAGAAGCATCTTTCCTTCCATAGTAGTTGCTTTCTTTCCATAGAAGCATCTTTCCTTTCATAGAAGTTGCTTTCTTTCCATAGAAGTTGCAGGCGAGTATTAAAGAAATACAAAGATCAACATATAATGAGAAAAATAATAATCCTTTTTCTAATCCTTCTCCCAATCTCTTCGAGGGCGTACAATATTATATATACAAGTGTCGACAGCATACGAATAGAGAGAATGCTCTGTGAGGCACGGGAGCTGCCCTCAGAAACAAACTATATGTTGCATTTCGCAAAGGCATTCCTCGGTACTCCATATGTGGCACACACACTCGACTGTTACCCAGAAGAGAATCTCGTGGTGAACCTCTCTGGCATGGACTGCACAACGTTCATGGAGACTGTTCTCTCGCTCTCTCTCTGTTCCCTTGAGCAGAAAACCTCTTTCCGTGACTTCTGCAATTTCCTTCGAATGATTAGATATTCTCGTGGGGAGGTTTCATACCTTCACAGAAACCACTACCTTTCAGGATGGATTGAAGAGAACGAAAAGCAAGGATTCGTAAGTTCTTTTTCCCCACAAAACACCCCTGCTCTACAAAACACCCCTGCACCAACACCCCCGCATTCCTGCCCTGCCTGGTATCTTTCGACTTGGTCGAAAGAAAAAACCACCCCTGCCATTCAACGTCTGAACATCAACTACATGTCTACACATGTAAAGAAATACACCATGCTCACAAACCACCCAGAGTGGATTGCTGGCATAAAAGAAATGGAAAAGGCATACTGTGGAAAGGAGCACGCATACATCCCGAAGCATGCTCTCTTCAACACCGAGCAGTTGCGAGAAACCATCTCCGATGGAGATATACTCCCAATCTTGACCTCCATTCCCGGTCTTGACACCTCACATGTTGGCATTGCCCTTTGGAAAGACGGGAAACTATTCCTCTTGCATGCCTCGTCGAGGTGGAAAAAGGTGGTGATAGAGCCACAGCCTCTTTCCCTTTACATGAAAAGTCAGCCAAAACAAATCGGTATCAGGGTTGTGAAAATAGCCAAAAACCGTCAGAGGCGATAAAAATGCCCTTTTTCGCCTTGTTATGGAATTTTTTGCTGTTTTGCGAGGTTTTCTTTCTCTAATCAGCAAAAAAAGCCTAAAATACTAAATCTTTTTCTCTTTTTGCTTCGCTTTTTGGTAAAAAAAACGTACTTTTGTATCTTGAAAACAATATTTTTGAAAAAAAACAAAACATTATAAAAAAAATAAATGGATATTACTAAGACAATTGATAACGATAGAATTCTTCAGATAGACATTGAAGAAGAAATGAAGTCAAGCTATATTGACTATTCTATGTCGGTTATCGTAGCACGTGCACTCCCTGATGTCCGAGACGGATTCAAGCCTGTTCATCGCCGTATCCTATACGGTATGAAAGGAATTAACAACACAAGTAATCAACCTTACAAGAAATGTGCTCGCGTGGTGGGTGAGGTGCTCGGTAAATACCACCCTCATGGCGACTCTTCTGTATATGGAGCTCTCGTACGTCTTGCACAAGACTGGAACATGCGTTACACCCTTGTCGACGGACAAGGAAACTTCGGCTCTGTGGACGGTGACTCTGCAGCTGCCATGCGATACACTGAGTGTAGGCTGTCAAAGATGGGCGAACATATCATGGACGACCTTGAAAAGGAAACAGTCGACATGACAAATAACTTTGACGACTCTCTACAAGAGCCTACTGTGATGCCAACCAAGATACCAAACCTCCTCGTAAATGGCGGAAACGGTATTGCCGTCGGTATGGCAACAAATATGCCTACACATAACCTCGGCGAAGTGATTGACGGCTGTTGCGCATACATCGACAATCCTGATATTGACACCGACGGACTGATGAAGCACATCAAAGCACCAGACTTCCCAACCGGAGCATATATCTACGGTATTCAGGGTGTGAAAGATGCCTATGAAACCGGACGCGGACGTATCGTAATACGTGCAAAGGCAGAAATAGAAAGCGATGAGCAACACGACAAAATCGTGGTTACTGAAATTCCTTACGGAGTCAATAAGGCACAACTCATAGAATATATCGCTGACCTTGTAAAGGAAGGAAAGATAGATGGCATTGCAAACGTAAACGACGAAACAGGCAGACAAGGAATGCGAATAGTTGTTGACTGCAAACGCGACGCAAACGCAAACGTCATTCTTAACAAACTGTTTAAAATGACTGCATTGCAGAGCTCTTTCTCTGTAAACAATATCGCTCTCGTAAACGGCAGGCCTCGTCTCCTCAATCTAAAAGACTGCGTGAGATACTTCGTAGAGCATCGTCACGACGTCACCATTCGTCGCACAAAGTTCGACCTGAAGAAAGCACAAGAGCGTGCACATCTCCTTGAGGCACTCATCACTGCCTGCGACAATATCGATGAGGTTGTTCACATCATTCGTGGTTCAAAGACTCCTGCTGAGGCTGTTCAGAAACTCATGGACCGTTTCGCCTTCGACGACGTGCAGGCAAAGTATGTTGTTGACATGCGACTCTCACAGCTCACCGGTCTTCGCATGGACCAGTTGCATAATGAGTACGATGAACTCATGAAGCGCATAGAATATCTCCAGAACATCCTCGACGACCCAGAGCTCTGCAAGAAGGTTATGAAAGACGAGCTCAACGAGGTTAAGGAGAAATATGGCGATGAGCGTCGCACGGAGATAAAATACTCCAGCGAGGAGTTCAACCCAGAAGACTTCTATCCAAACGACCCTGTTATCGTCACAGTCTCTCACATGGGATACATAAAGCGCACCGCACTCTCCGAATTTAAGGAGCAGGGCAGGGGAGGAGTGGGCTCTCGTGGCACGAGAACTCGCGAGCAGGACTTCACCGAGGCTATCTATCCAGCCACCATGCACAACACCATGCTCTTCTTCACCAAGAAGGGTCGCTGCTACTGGCTTAAGTGCTACGAAATCCCAGAGGGAAACAAAGACTCTAAGGGACGTGCCGTTCAGAATATGCTCAACATCGAGCCTGACGACCAGATACAGTCCATCCTCCGTCTCCGCGGCCTTGACGAGGACTTCGTGAACAGTCATTATGTCATCTTCTGCACAAAGAACGGAACTGTCAAGAAGACTTGTCTGAAGAGCTATTCTCGTCCACGCTCAAACGGACTTATCGCCATCAACCTCCTTGAAAACGACGACCTCGTAGACGTTCGCCTCACAAACGGCAGAAACGAGCTCATCATAGCATCTCGAAACGGTCGTGCAGTGAGATTCCACGAAAACCAGATACGCTCCATGGGACGTGTCTCTACCGGTGTTCGCGGCATGTTGCTCTCTGGTGACGACGATGAGGTAGTAGGCATGATTGTTGTCAACAAGTCTCACGAGGAGTCTGTTCTCGTTGTTTCTGAGAAGGGCTACGGAAAGCGCACACCTATCGACATGACAAACGAAGAGGGTGGAGTAGACAATATCTACCGCATCACGAAGCGTGGCGCAAAGGGTGTGAAGACTCTCGACATTACAGAGAAGACAGGAAAGATGGTTGCCATCAAGAACGTCACCGACGAGAACGATATCATGATCATCAACAAGTCGGGAATCGTTATCCGCCTCTCCATGAAGGAATGCCGCCTCCAGGGTCGTGCCACTCAGGGTGTTCGCCTTATAAACCTCACGAAGAAGAACGATGTCATTGCAAGTGTCTGCAAGGTAATGGGTTCTGAACTCGAAAGCCTTGTTGAACAGGAGAGTCGTGCGGCATGGGCAAAGATAAATGGTGAGGAGGAAGAGGCTGATGCCGTTCTCCCATCTTCTGATCCTGCTACCTCTTCTCCAATGATTGAACTTGCAGACGATGAACCAATCGAAGAACCAATCGAAGACGGAGAACCGTTGACAGAATAATTCTTCACAGAATATCTTTCTTCACAGAAAAATTCTAATTAACAATATTATATTAACTCATTACTACATTTATGAAGAAATTAATGGTTATGGCTGCTGCGCTCACAATGGCAATGGCAGCAAACGCTCAAACTTCACCAGAGGCAAAGGCAATCAAGAAGATGAAGTCATATGCTGAGGTACAGGAGGCACTCAAAGCGAACGAGGCTAACTTCGGAAACGATGATAAGGCTTTCGTCTACAACAAGCTCGTTGATCTCGCCATCTCTGAAAGCGAAAAGGCAGAGAAAGCTTCTATCGAAGCTCAGTTGGCAAAGAACGAACAGCAACAGCAGGAAATGCTGGTAGCAAAGAATGTTGCTGGTCTCAACGCTATCGAAAACGCACTCAAGTGTAATGCTGTCGATGAGGCTGGTAAGTTCCGTAAGAAGAATGCATCTCGACTCATGACAATTCGTAACTCCATGGTTCAGGCTGGTCTTGACTGCTACAACACAAAGGACTACGCAAACGCAACAAAGTTTTTCGGAGCTTTCGTAGAAACTCGCCACAATGCTCTCTTTGCAGATGCAGACTTCTCTACAGAGCAGAACTTCGGTCAGATTGCTTACTATGCTGCCCTTGCTGCTTACTTCGGAAAGGACATGGCAAAGTGTAACGATTATTCTGACATCGCACTCAAGTCTCAGGAGAGAGATAGTATTGCTAACGATGTGATCATCGTGAAGCTTGGAGCTCTAGAAGAGCAGGCAAAGACAGCAGCAATAGATACTGTCACCTTCACAAAAATAGTGAAAGACGTATATGATCAGTTCCCAGACAACGAGAACGTCTTTGGAAAGCTTGTTGCACTCTACGACGAGTCTGGAAAAAAAGACCTTGCGACCTCTCTTCTCTCTGACCGTATCGCAAAGGACCCTAACGATGTTATGGCAAACGCATACATAGGTCAGAATGCACAGAACGAACTGAAGTACGATGAGGCTATCACAGCCTACACACGTGCTCTCCAGGGTCGTCCTGACTTCCTCGTTGCGAAGTTGAACCTCGGTGTTTGCTACCTTAACAAGGCTGTGGGCATTGTAGAGAAGAACACTGATGCACGTGGTGTTATGAAACCAGAGGTTAAGCCAGAGGTTATGGAGAATCTTAACCAAGCAAAGAAGGTGCTTGAGGAAGTAAAGGCTGCTGACCCTGACAAGACTCAGGTTAATTGGGCTTACCCTCTTGAGCGCGTAAACTATGCAATTGAAAACGTGCAGTAAGATACTCACTCCCTGCATTATTCATACCAAAACTCTGAAAAAAACTTCCTGCCATCTTCTGGTAGCCCTCCCATTGTGAGTGTGAATAATGCAGGGCTTCTTTCACCCCTTGCTCTAAAACCCCCATAACTCCAATACGGCAGAAATAATATAGGTGGGTTCTATAAATTCGCTTTGTTAGATTTTAGAATCCAAAAGATGGCAAAAGTCATCCCACAATTATTAAGCCTTTTAACGGTGGGAGACTTGTCCTTCGGACCCACTGACCGAAGCAGCCTTGTCGGCGAAGTCGGAAGGCAGTGAGCGAGGGAGGTAATTTATAGAATCCACCTAAAACCATTGTCTGTCCATTAAACAATCTCGCGACTGTATACATCGCAAGGTTCAGTACTGCAAACAACATGCCAATGCCCCTGACACAGGATAACCATATAACAATTCATGAAGAATATGTACAGAATAATTGCAACCATGGTCTTGCTTTCTCTCTCGCTCCTCATTCAAGCACAAAAGGCGGAGCTCTCAGAGATAAAGACCTGCCTAAAGGAAAACAAAAATCTCGACGTGGCTGACAGTCTCATAAGGAAGGTCATTGCCATGCCAAAAGAGAAAAACAATATACGACACTATCTCACACTCACAGAGATAAGAAGAAAACAATACGAAAACGGAAACGAAAAGCTTTATCTCAGGCAACTGAAAGATACTGCTTCTCTCTTCCCAATTCTGAGAAAAATGTTCCTTGCCTACGAAAGTCTCGACTCTATCGACGCTCTGCCCAACAAGAAGGGAAAGGTCTCGCCTAAGCACAGAAAAAAGAATGCTGCCTTCCTACACCTGATCCGACAGAACCTCTACAACGGCGGAATCTTCTCCGCTCAGAAGCAGAACTACTCTGAGACATACGACTGCATGGATTTGTATCTCGATGCATGCCGTCAACCGCTATTCTCACAGTATAATTATATCAAGGAAGACAAACTGCTGCCACAGGCTGCATATTGGGCCACAGTCTCTGCAAGGAAGTTGAAGAGATATACTCTCATGACAAAATATCTCGACCTCGCTCTTGATAACCGAGACAATGCGCCGCTCGTGCTCGCTATGCTCCATGAGGCATTTGTCGAAAACAACGAACCAGAGAAGGCGGTGGAATACTTAAAGCGCGGATTCAGAGAATATTCTGAATTTCCGTATTTTTTCCCTCGCTTAGTTGACTATTACTCTCACAAGAACGAAATTGACTCAGTGAAGCAGATTGTTGATACCGCAATATCATTTGAACCAGGTAATATGTTCTATAGGCTGGCAAAAAACAACCTTCAGCTGAACTCAAAGGAATATGACGACTGTATCGCTCTTGGCGATTCACTCATTCATAATAACGACCAAAATGCAGAAGCCTACTACAACGTAGGAGCTGCTTATTTCAATAAAGCACTGCTCAGAAATCAGAAAACGGAAAATCTGAAAAACAAAAAGAAAGAGGTCAACGCACTCTACGAAAAAGCATTGCCTTACATTGAACGATATCGCATCCTCGCACCAAAAAATACTCAGCGATGGGCGCCTATGCTCTACACCATTTATCTTAACCTAAACAAGGGAAAAGAATTTGAGGAAATAGATAAGTTGATGAAAAATTACTAAAAAAGAGCAATTTGTCAATTTTTTACCGAAATTATTTGCAGATTTCAGTATATTTGATTAACTTTGCAGCCAAAATATCAAACCTATCAATTATCGTTAAATGAAAAAGTACAATTTTAATGCAGGACCATCTATTCTTCCTCGTGAAGTAATAGAGCAGACAGCACAAGCCTGCCTCGACTTTGACAATTCTGGGCTTTCACTGATGGAAATAAGCCATAGAGCAAAGAATTTCCAGCCTATCGTTGATGAAGCAGTGGCTCTCTTCAAAGAGCTGCTTAACATCCCTGAGGGATACTCAGTACTCTTCCTTGGTGGTGGTGCATCGCTCGAGTTCTGTATGATTCCATATAACTTCCTTGAGAAAAAAGCTGCCTACCTCAATACTGGCGTGTGGGCAACAAAGGCAGAGAAGGAAGCAAAACTGTTTGGTGAAGTAGTTGAAATCGCAAGTTCTAAGGACCGCAACTTTACTTATATCCCACGAGATTTCGTGATTCCTACAGACGCAGACTATCTGCACATCACAACAAACAACACCATCTACGGCACTGAGCTACGCGAAGACCTCGATTCTCCAATCCCACTCATTGCCGACATGTCTTCCGACATCCTCTCTCGTCCGGTAGACGTAAGCAAATACACCATGATCTATGGTGGCGCACAGAAAAACCTCGCCATGGCGGGTCTCACCTTCGTGATTGTAAAGGAAGACGCACTCGGAAAGGTGTCACGCCCAATCCCAACCATGCTCGACTATCGCACTCACGTGAAGAAGGGCTCTATGTTCAACACTCCTCCAGTGGTGCCAATCTATTCTGCCCTCATGAACCTTCGCTACATAAAGGCGCATGGTGGCGTAGAGGCAATGGCAAAGCTTGCTCAGCAGCGTGCTGACATCATCTACAACGAGATCGACCGCAACAAGCTCTTCGTCGGCACTGCAGAGAAAGACAGTCGTTCGCTCATGAACATCACCTTCGTGCTTAATGAAGAATATAAAGACCTGCAAGAGGAGTTCCTCGCCTTCGCAACCTCAAAGGGCATGGTTGGCGTGAAGGGACATCGTGACGTGGGTGGCTTCCGCGCTTCTTGCTACAATGCCATGAGCATTGAGGGATGTGAGGCTCTCGTGAAGTGCATGCAGGAATTTGAGGCTATGCACTAATTCATACGGGTGGTTCTATAAATGACCACCGTCAAAGATAATTTATAGAACCACACATATATTCGTTTTCAATAAGCCAAAGGAGCAATGGTGAGCTCGCACTCTCATTGCCATGGCGAGAAAAAACATATATCATCATTATCCATAATCATGGCAAAAGTTTTAATTGCTACAGAAAAACCTTTTGCAGCAGCTGCCGTTGCTGGAATAAAAGAGGTTATTGAGGGAGCAGGAAACGAACTTGTTCTCCTTGAAAAATATACAGAAAAGGCACAGCTACTGCACGCAATTGCAGAGGTAGAGGCTGTTATCATACGTTCCGATAAAATAGATGCAGAGGTTCTCGATGCAGCAAAGAATCTGAAGATTGTTGTGCGTGCCGGAGCTGGCTACGACAACGTAGACCTTCAGGCAGCCACCGCACACAATGTGGTTGTTGAGAACACACCAGGACAGAACGCAAACGCTGTCGCTGAGCTCGTGCTCGGTATGCTCGTGTTCGGTGTGCGTAATTTCTACAACGGAAAGGCAGGCACAGAGCTCATGGGAAAGACCATCGGTATTCTCGCCTTTGGAAACGTGGGAAGAAACGTGGCTCGCATCGCTAAGGGCTTCGGAATGAATGTAATAGCTTACGATGCTTACTGTCCAAAAGATGTTATCGAAGCGGCTGGAGTAACTGCCGTAGACTCTCAAGATGCTCTCTTCGAGCAGGCTGATATCGTTTCACTACATATCCCTGCAACAGCAGAGACAAAGAATTCCATCAACTACGCACTCGTTAGCAAACTGAAGAAGGGTGGCATTCTCGTCAACACAGCTCGAAAAGAGGTTATCAACGAACCAGAACTCATAAAACTCCTCGCTGACCGCACAGACCTCCGCTATCTCACCGATATCAAGCCAGATGCAGATGCCGACTTCGCTCAGTTCGAGGGACGTTATTTCTCTACACCAAAGAAAATGGGCGCACAGACCGCAGAGGCAAACACCAATGCAGGCATTGCCGCTGCAAAGCAGATAAACGCCTATTTCTCTGAGGGCTGTACTCGTTTCCAAGTAAATATGTAAATTTTTGTTCATATACAAGAAATTTTGTTAGTTAGAGAATTCAAATTCTCTATGTCAATGTATTTCAAGGGGTCGCAGTGATGCGCCCCCTTGTCATTTTATGTCTCTCGGTGAAAAGTAAGGTGTTAAGGTGTTAAGTGTTTCACATTGTTTTACATGCAGCACCTTACCACCTTAACACCTTAACTTTTTAACTTTCTCAGTCTTTCACGTAAATAATATTTGGGTTGCTTTGCAACCCTTTATAGGCAGTCTGATTTTGGTTCTCACGCTTCTTCTCGCACATGTACGTGTACGCAGGTTATAAGTAACCGATATACTGAGTATATATGATTCATATATTTTAGCGGAGAACAATATGACGAATATATACTCAGCATACGAGCAAACACTATCGCAGAGCAGCAAGATTCAATGACCAGTCTCTTTGACTATATAGGGAAATGTGAGTTGTTAAAACAACAAAGAGTGCTTTAAATTAAATGAAAAATTGTGTGCGACAACATAGTTATCGTAAAGCGGAAATAATGACCATGTAGGAATTGAGAAAAATAAGTTTGAAATCTAATCTCACTAACTGAATATTCATCTCGAAATATATGGATTTTAGACGAGATATGAGCAGGAAAATTTTACGTAATAACAATCTGTAAACGATGTGATAATTTCTCCCATTTGAAATAATAGTTAAATAAAAATTGACGAATACACAATAAAACCACCTCAAAAACGCACACAATTTGACGAAATAACAATATAAAAGGTAAATAAATGTTAAAACAATGATTTTTACGAAAAATAATCTCGAAAAAAATTGCGGGTTTCACAAGTAGTTAGTAATTTTGCATCAGAAATCAGAACAACGGTCACGATTGCTTCTGAAATCGAAAGAAAAAACGAATCAAAAATCAAATAAAAAAGACAACAAAAAATCACGGTCGCAAGACTTGACAAAACATCAAAAAACGATATGAAAAAGCAGTACACAAAACCAACAATCCTCGTTATCGAGATGGAAGCTTCAGAGCTGATGATGACATCGGCAGCTGCTTTCACCACAGGTAACGGCATCGTAGGTGGTGTGTCTGACGATTGGTCTGATCTTGATGGCGACTTTGCAAGTGCTCAGGAGTCTGACCCTTGGCAGAACGGTCTATGGGATGAGTCAGCATGGTAAAATCTCTCCATGAAACCGTTTTGCAGCCTCACAAGAGTTGTTGTTTTCAACGATTGAGATTCTCTACATTTGTAAACGTAAGGTTTTCATTTAATTTTTTCATCATAGATATTTGTGTATAAACGAAGTATTTTTTAATTAGTTGAGTTTGCTCCAATAGAGTTTGGTTGAAAGGAAAAAAAGGTTTAGTTTTTCAGAGATAAGGAAACAATGGTATTTGAAACACCCCGAAACGTAAGAGGTCGTGAAGAATAAACTTCACGACCTCTTGTTTTGTGTGTCGGGCATGACACTAACCTAGCTGGTTCAACCCCAGCCGCAGGTATTTACCGCCGAGCGAAGCGAACGGCAAGTCGTTGTCAGTAATGTCAAGGATGGAGGAAGCCATGTAGCGAGACTCTCGAGCCTACGGACAGAAACTTGGTATAAGGCTAAATGGGAAAGGATAAGACTGCAAAACAAGTCGAAGTCTAAATGGTAAACGTATCCCCCAAGACAGTAAACCAAGAGGTTGTGGAGTCAGAAGGTTAGTGCCTTACCCCGAGAGGCCCATCCAGCGTGGTGACACGTGCGATAAAAAGCTCATGGGTGGGAGTCAGCTGAGCCCATAGTAGGTGAGTCACCAATCACCGAAGGGGTTAACGTATATATAGTGCAAATCGCTGTAAGCAATGCGATGGCAGTCCGAATGCGAGGTAGAGCAAACGTGGGAGAATCGTAATCTTCCCATGCTGGAAGTAGCTGGGACAATCCATCGTAAATTTACAAGCAGAACGAAGAGCAGCAAATGGAATTAATAGACGAGATTGTAGAAGCGAGAAACTTCTGGGAAGCCTGGATGTCAGTCAAGCGCAACCATGGTGCAGCCGGCATCGACGATATGCCGACCGAAGAGCTTGATGTGTATCTTCCGAAACACACGGATGATATAACTCAGTCCATACGTGAGAAGAGATACAAGCCATCCCCCGTAAGACGTGTCTATATCCCCAAACCCAACGGAAAGAAAAGACCGTTGGGCATCCCTACCGTCATAGACCGCGTCGTGCAGCAAGCAGCAGCACAAGTGCTGAGCAAGGTGTACGAGCCAGTCTTCAGTGACCACAGTTATGGATTCCGTCCCAAGCGCAGCTGCCACATGGCAATACGTAAAGCACTGGAATACATGAATGAGGGATATGAATGGGTAGTTGACTTCGATATAGAGAAGTACTTCGACACGGTCAATCACGACAAATTGATTTCAATCCTGAGAGAGCAGGTCAATGACTCTGCCACTCTCCACCTAATCCGCTCCTTCCTAAAGGCAGGTGTGATGGAAGATGGACTGGAACATGCAACCGAAGAAGGAGTCCCCCAAGGCGGTTGCATATCCCCAATCCTCTCCAACATCTACCTTGACAAACTCGACAAAGAACTGGAAAGCCGTGGTCTGCGTTTCGTACGCTATGCCGACGATTTCGACATCTTTGTCAAGAGCGAGAAAGCAGCGGACAGAGTAATGGCATCGGTAAGCAGCTGGCTGGAGAGGAAACTACGCCTTAAAGTCAGCGCAACCAAAACCAAAGTAGTAAGACCAACGAAAAGCACTTTTCTAGGCTTCACATTCTGGAAAAGTACCAAAGGTTGGGAATGCAAGCCGACAGACAAGGCAAAGAAGAAACTGGAGACAAAGGTAAAGCAACTGCTTCTGCGCAAGAAAGCCGTAGCCAAACCTATGTCCTACCTCTTCACCAAACTGAACCAAATTGTAAGGGGATGGGTGAACTACTACCACATAGGCAGCATGAGCACCTACCTCAGAGATAAGTTCAGTCCTTGGATGCGTCACAAGGTAAGGGTAGTGATAGTAAAGCAATGGAAGAAATGTGGTACAATCTACAAGAATCTATTGACACTAAAGAGAATCCTCAAAAGCAACCTTGATGATACAGCAATCTACCAAGCCGCAATGACAAGGTTAGGATTGTATCGCCAGTGCGGTCAATCCGTCTTCAACTACCTCCTCAGTCCCAAGGTGCTAGCTATGGCACAGGTGAACAGGACTGATAAAGCAAAGAGCCGACCTGGCTTGGTCGACCCTTATGCTTTGTATCAGAATTTGCAAACTCCTATATGTATGTAGCGCCATATACGAGACCCGTACGTATGGTGCAATGAGAGGTGCTAGGGGGTAACTCCCCTACATCTACTCTATTAGGCATCGTCTTCTAAGAGGCGATTTTATGGTCCTGGGGACGCAAACGTTTGCGGGGACGGTTTCAAACGTTTGCAAACGCGGTTTCAAACGTTTGCGGTAATAGATGCAAAGCATTGCCTTTTTTATATCTAAAGTTCCACTCTTTTGGACATGCCTCATGAATTTAAGTCTATACAAGACGAGTATCACTAAAAATGGTTATTTGATAATAAATTGCAATGTTTTGGCCTATTTTTGTATTCAAACTGATAGAAAAACAGTAATTTTGTAGAGTTTTTATACAGGATATTGAATAAATCAAGAGAAAGATGTCATATAGCGTCAACGAAAACGGGTTCTACGGAGAATTCGGTGGAGCCTATATCCCTGAGATTCTTTACAAGACAGTAGAGAATCTCAGATTGGCATATCAGGATATAATAGAAAGCGAAGATTTCCTTCAGGAATATCATCAGTTGCTGCGCGACTATGTAGGTCGTCCCAGCCCACTATATTTGGCTGAACGCATGAGTAAGAAATACGGTTGCAAACTGTACCTCAAGCGTGAGGACCTCAACCATACTGGTGCTCATAAGATAAACAATGCCATAGGACAGATTCTGCTGGCAAAGCGGATGGGTAAAACACGTATCATTGCCGAGACCGGAGCTGGTCAGCATGGTGTGGCCACTGCCACGGTATGTGCTCTTATGAACATGCCCTGCCGAGTATATATGGGAGCCCTGGATGTGGAGCGCCAACATGTGAATGTGGAACGCATGCGCATGCTCGGTGCAGAGGTCTACCCAGTTCAGAGTGGCAATAAGACTCTGAAGGATGCTACCAACGAGGCCATTCGCGACTGGTGTTGTCATCCCGAGGATACCTTTTATATAATAGGCAGTACAGTGGGTCCGCACCCTTACCCCGAACTGGTGGCTCGTCTGCAGAGTGTCATCAGTAGTGAGATCAAATACCAGTTGCAGCAGAAGACAGGACGTGACTGGCCCGACTATCTGATGGCCTGCGTAGGCGGAGGAAGCAATGCTGCCGGTACCATCTATCATTATCTGGACGACGAAAGAGTGCACATCGTTCTGGGAGAAGCTGCAGGACTGGGCACAGAGAGTGGACAAACTGCTGCTTCACTGAATGTAGGCACCGTGGGCATACTGCATGGAGGTCGCATCAAACTCATGCAGGACGATGACGGACAGGTTACAGAACCCTATAGCATAAGCGCAGGACTGGATTACCCAGGCACAGGCCCCATGCACTGTAACCTCTATGAGACCGGACGGGCAAAGGTGATGGCCATTACGGACAAGGAAGCCCTTCAGGCTGCATTCGAACTCACCAGGCTCGAAGGTATCATACCTGCACTGGAGAGTAGCCATGCCCTGGCCATGCTTCCAAGAATGAAATTCAAGCCCGATGATGTGGTGGTGCTTACCGTAAGCGGCCGAGGAGACAAGGACCTGGCCACATATCTTTCACATAAGGATGAAATCGACTATGACAGCATCTAAACAATTCAGATACCACACGGTCAGCAAGCGCATACTGGGGGATTTGCTTACTCCAGTAAGCGTATATATGAAGATGCGCGACCTCTCACCACAGAGTGCGCTCATGGAGAGCTCTGATTATCATGGTAGCGAGAATTCCAAATCGTTCATCTCTGCTCATCCCATTGCATCGGTAAGCATCTCACACGGAATAGGGATAATCAAGTATCCCGATGGAACATCGGAATCACACCCCATCACCAAGGAGATGGGAGCAGCACCGCTCATCAATCGCTTTCTGGATGCTTTCACCATCAGCGGAGAGAAATCAGAGGTCTGTGGACTGTGGGGATACACATCCTTCAATGCCGTACGCTACTTCGAAGACATACCCGTCAAGGATGAGACTCAGTCAGAGAATGATGCACCCGATGTATTCTATCAACTCTACAGGGATACCATCATCTTCGACCATTTCCGCAACGAACTGGTCATCATGCAACTGCTTCCTGAAGGCGATGAAGGCGACCTCGCCCAGCTGGAACGTGTCATCAGCAACGCCCCCATGGTGCGTCCCTTTGACTTCCATCCCGTGGGAGAATGCACCAGTACACTCACCGACGACCAGCACCGTGAGAACATCCGCAAGGGTATCATGCATTGTATGCGCGGTGATGTATTCCAGATAGTTCTCTCCAGAAGATTCAAACAAAGATATGAGGGTGACGACTTCAAACTCTATCGCGCTCTGCGCAGCATCAATCCCAGTCCCTATCTCTTCTATTTTGATTTCGGTGGATTCCGCATCTTCGGCTCCAGCCCCGAAACACATTGCCGCATAGAAGGTAAGAAAGCTTATATCGACCCTATAGCTGGTACCACTAAGCGTACAGGTAATCCAGATACAGACTGGAAAAATGCCGAATATCTGAGAAACGACCCCAAGGAGAATGCCGAACACGTAATGCTCGTTGACCTGGCACGCAATGACCTGAGCCGCAACTGCCATCACGTGAAGGTGGAATTCTATAAGGACATGCAGTTCTACAGCCATGTCATCCACCTGGTAAGCAGGGTGAGCGGACAGCTGGAAGAGGGTCGAGATGCCATACAGGCCTTCATTGACACCTTCCCTGCAGGTACTTTGTCAGGTGCCCCCAAGGTACGCGCCATGCAGCTGATAAGTGAGTACGAACCACATTGCAGAGGTGCCTATGGCGGCTGTGTGGGCTTCATTGGGTTTAACAGAAGTTTAAACCAAGCCATTACCATACGAACATTCGTGAGCAGGAACGGAGAATTATGGTTCCAGGCAGGTGGTGGCATCGTGGCAAAGAGCAATGTGGAATACGAACTGCAAGAGGTAAACAACAAGCTGGGTGCCTTGCGCAAAGCTATTGAAATAGCAGAAGAGATATGAGAATAGTCATCATAGATAATTACGACTCCTTCACCTATAATCTGGCTCACCTGGTAAAGGAACTGGGAGCAGAGGTGGAGGTTCTGAGGAACGATCAGTTTCAGATAGAAGATTTACTTCCGTATGACAAGATCATCCTATCGCCCGGACCAGGCATTCCATCTGAGGCCGGTCTGCTGTTGGATGTCATCCGGCAATATGCACCCATCAAGCCCATCCTGGGTGTATGTCTGGGGCATCAGGCCATAGGTGAATACTTTGGTGGCCATCTGACTAATCTGAGTCAGGTGTTCCATGGAGTGTCGTCCACAGTCAGTGTCACCACGCCCGACTATATATATAATGAGTTACCCGATCACATAGAGGTGGGAAGATATCACTCATGGGTAGTGGATACACAGGCATTCCCCGACTGTCTGGAAATAACCAGCGTGAGCGAGGAAGGACAAATCATGTCACTCAGGCATAGGCAATATGATGTGCGCGGAATTCAGTATCACCCCGAAAGTGTGCTCACGCCCGACGGACAGAAAATCATTTCCAACTGGCTGGAGCACTAAACAATAAGTATAAACAACAGAGTTCAATACGCTATGAAACAGTATCTTGAGAAACTGATTTCAGGAGAGTCATTGTCCAGCAATGAGACTCACGACATCATGATCAATATCACAAGGGAAGCCTACACACCCGTGCAGATTTCTGCTTTGCTCACAGCCTTGCAGATCAGTGGAATCACTGTGGACGAAGTGATAGGTTTCCGGGAAGGTTTGCTTCAGACAGGCAAGCGTGTACATCTGGACGACCTCAACACACTGGATATAGTGGGTACCGGCGGTGATGGCAAGAACACCTTCAATATCAGTACCTGCGCAGCCTTTGTCATTGCTGGTGCAGGGTACTTGGTCAGCAAGCACGGTAACGGAAGCAGTAGTAGCATAAGCGGAGCCAGTAATGTGCTGGCACTCCATGGGGTGAAGTTTACGGACGATGAATCCCTGCTGCGGCGTTCCATAGAAGAATCTGGTGTATGTTATATGCATGCACCTCTGTTCGCCTATGGTATGAAGAACGTGGGCCCCATACGCAAAGAGCTGGCCATAGCCACTTGTTTCAACATCTTAGGTCCATTGCTCAATCCCTGCCGCCCCAAGAACTCCCTGCATGGAACCGCCACCCAGGCACAGATGCGCCTCTATACAAGCATTCATCAGAAGATAGGAGACAACTTTGGTGTAGTGACCAGTTACGATGGATATGATGAGATTTCTCTGACCAGCGAATTCAAGATTGTGACCAAACTGTATGAACGCGTATATACGCCCGTTGAAATGGGACTGAGATACACCACACGTGAGGAACTATACGGAGGGAACGCTCCCGAAGAGGCTGCAGCAATCTTCGACTCCGTATTGGAAGGCACATCCACGCTCTCACAGAAGAACGTGGTCATTGCCAATGCCGCATGTGGAATAAGCATCATGGACAAGAATCTCAGCATGAGTGAGACAGTGGAGATGGCCAGAGAGTCGCTGGAGAGTGGGAAAGCTCTGGAGTGCTTCCGTAAGTTCTTGAATATAAACAGTTAAATATCATTCTACTGAATTATCGATGAAGGACATTCTGGAAGAAATTATAGCACACAAGAGGCTGGAGGTCAGCAGACAGAAGGAACTCCTTACGCCACGTCGTCTGTATCATATGGTGGAGGAGATGATGTCCTCGGGCAGCGCTCCCCTATCCATGAGTCAGTCACTGGCCACAGACCCTTATGGCATCATAGCAGAATTTAAGAGAAAAAGTCCTTCCAAAGGATGGATCAAGGAAGAGGGGCGTCCAGAGATCATTCCTGCATCATATGCCAGAAATGGAGCAGCTGCACTGAGTATCCTGACCGACAACTACTATTTCGGAGGCAATCTGGAATATATCCAACGTGCAAGGCCCCTGGTAAAGAAACCCATCTTGCGCAAGGATTTCATCATAGACGAATACCAGATATTTGAAGCCAGACATGCGGGGGCTGACGCTATTCTTCTGATAGCAGCAAACCTTAAAATAGATGATGCACGCCATCTGATAACCATGGCGCATGAGTTGGGCCTGGAAGTGCTGATGGAACTGCATTCCGAATGTGAACTGGATTTTGCCAGTCTGGATGCGGATATGATAGGGGTCAACAACAGAGACCTGGGGACCTTCCACACCGATGTGCTTCATTCATTCCACATGTCGGCACATCTGCCTCAGGATAAGGTACTTGTAAGCGAGAGCGGGTTGGGAGATCCTGCTACAGTGACTTTGCTACGTGAAGCTGGTTACCGTGGATTCCTCATGGGAGAGCATTTCATGCGAACACCCGACCCAGGAGCCGAACTGGCCAAGTTTATCAGTGGCATCGTAGTAAAGTAATACATCTGACAACAGCATGCAAGGCGAACAGATAATCATAAAGGTTTGTGGCATGAGGGATGGCAACAACATACGTGAAATAGAGGCTGCACATCCCTCCATGATGGGATTCATATGCTGGAAAGGCAGTTCGCGCAATGTGACCGTAAAACCCAGTTACCTGCCCAACTGCATCCGCGTGGGAGTCTTCGTCAATCCTTCAGAAGATGAGATTCTGAGAGCGAAAGAAATGCTCAATCTGAACTATATACAACTGCATGGTAACGAAAGCAGCACATTATGCAGGAGGATAAAAGAGACTATGAATCTGAAACTTATAAAATCCATAAGCGTGGAATCAGAGTCCGACATCCAGAAGTCTGAACCCTATCATGGCATAGCAGACATGATAGTCTTCGATACGAAATGTGTAACCTACGGTGGAAGTGGAAACAAATTTGACTGGGATGTACTCCATGCCTATACAGGCCCCACGCCCTTTCTGCTCTCAGGAGGCATAGGTCCACAGGACTGGCACAGAATCAGAGAATGGAATCATCCATACTGTATAGGTATCGACATCAATTCACGGTTTGAGTCGGCTCCAGCCATGAAGGATGCAAAAGCAACTATAACATTCATCAATCAGATAAGACAAATAGAATCATGAACAGGATAAACAAGATTTTTGAAGACAAGAAGCAGGGACTGCTCTCGCTCTATTTCTGTGCAGGACATCCCACTCCAGATAGCACAGCCACCATCATAGAGACACTTGAGAAGAATCAGATAGATTTTGTAGAGGTAGGAATACCCTTTACTGATCCCATGGCAGACGGACCCGTCATACAGGATGCTGCCACGAAATCACTCCGAAACGGTACTACTCTCAGCAAGATATTCGCACAGGTGAAGGAAGCCAGAAGGCATGGTGTGGAGATGCCTCTGATACTCATGGGATATCTCAATCCCATCTACCACATGGGATACGAGGAGTTTTTCCGCAATTGCAAGGAAGCTGATGTGGATGGAGTAATCATCCCCGATCTTCCCTTCAATGATTATATGCAGGAAGTGAAACCCATAGCGGACAGCTATAACATCAGGATAATCATGCTCATTACACCTGAGACCAGCGACGAACGAATACACTTCATAGATGATCATACCGATGGCTTTATCTACATGGTAAGTTCTGCTGCCACCACAGGTGCACAAAAGGAATTCGACCTGAAGAAACAAGCCTATTTCAATAAGGTCAACAACATGTCACTCAAGCATCCTCGGATGATAGGTTTCGGAATAAGCAACAAGCAGACACTGGAGAGCGCACAAGCCATTGCCGCAGGAGCCATCATCGGTAGCAAATTTGTCACCCTGCTGGATGAACTCCAGGATGCTCAGAAGGCCGTGGATGCACTCAAGGAAGCATTGACTAAATAAAGGACAAACAGCAGGAAAAATCTTCTGGAAAGGAATCAGATGCAGTAAATCTGTCATTTGGTCTTGAGGATATTCCCAAGGCACAAAAAAAATCCGTAACTTTGCAAACGCAAGCAAGGAAGATAAAGCCAGGAAAGCAATAATATTGATGAAAGTAGCCGTTGTAAAATACAATGCAGGTAACATACAGTCTGTGATGAATGCACTCCGAAGAGTGGGTGTGGACCCTGTGTTGACAGACAATCCTGTGGAACTGAGGAAAGCCGACAGGGTGATTTTTCCCGGTCAGGGGGAAGCAAGTCATGCCATGGAATATCTGCAGACACATGGACTGGATCAGGTTATCAAGTCACTCACACAGCCTGTATTAGGAATCTGTATTGGGCAACAACTCATGTGTGAGCACTCCGAGGAAGGCAATGTAGACTGTCTGGGAATCTTTCCCGCACAGGTGCTCCGCTTTCACCCCCAGAAGCATGAGCAAAAGGTGCCACACATGGGATGGAATCAGCTGGAGAACGTACAAGATCCCTTGTTGGAAGGAATCAACGAGGGTGCATTTGTCTATTTCGTACATAGTTTCTACGTGTCCACCACTGATTACACAATAGCCACCACAAACCACATCCTTTCATTCAGCTCGGCTATGAGAAAAGGCAACTTCATGGCCACTCAGTTTCATCCCGAGAAAAGTGGAAGTGTGGGTGAACGTATTTTGACCAATTTCCTTGGAGAGATATGATAGAACTGATACCAGCTATAGATATCATAGGCGGAAGATGTGTTCGCCTCACACAGGGTGACTATAAGCAAAGCAAGGAGTATGGCGACCCTGTGGAGATGGCCATCAGATTCGAACAGGCAGGATACCGACGACTTCACATGGTGGACCTTGATGGGGCCAGAAGCAAGCATGTGGTCAACTGCGAGATACTGCGAGCTGTGACCAAGGCAACCTCGCTGTGTGTAGACTTCGGAGGAGGAATCAAGACAGAGGAGGATCTGAACCAGGTCTTCGAAGCTGGCGCATATATGGCAACGGCCGGAAGTGTGGCTGTTACCAATCCCCATCTGTATATACAATGGCTACAGAAATATGGTGCCGAACATCTCATACTCGGTGCTGATGTAAGAAATGGATATATAAGCATCAATGGCTGGAAAGAAGATTCATCCTTGCAGCTGGATACCTTTCTGAAATCATATATGGAACAGGGAACCAGAAACGTTCTCTGTACCGACATCAGCAGAGACGGAATGCTACAGGGTACAGCCTCCGAGATGTACAGACATCTGATGGACTCTTACCCCCACATGCATCTGATAGCCAGTGGTGGTGTGAGCAGTATTCAGGACATAGAGGAACTGGAACGCGCAGGAGTTCCTGCTGTGGTATTCGGAAAATCCATCTACGAAGGGAAAATAGATATCTGCGAGTTGATTAAGCGATTCCCTCAGAATCAGACAAATATCAGGGAGTCCCTGAAGGAGGATGAATGTTAGCCAAGAGAATCATTCCATGTCTGGACGTCAAAGACGGACAGACTGTCAAAGGAACCAATTTTGTGGACCTCAGACTGGCAGGCGACCCAGTGGCATTGGGTGAGATATACAGCAAGCAGGGTGCCGACGAACTGGTGTTTCTGGATATCACTGCCAGCCACGAAGGCAGAAAGACCTTTACCCAAACCGTTGAACGCGTAGCCGAAAGGGTAAGCATTCCCTTCACTGTGGGAGGCGGCATCAGTGAAATAGCAGATGTGGAACGCATGCTTGCTGCCGGTGCCGACAAGGTGAGCATGAACAGTGCAGCTCTCCGAAGACCGGAATTCATCAATGAGACGGCCTCCCGATTTGGCAGTCAAGTATGCGTGGTGGCCATAGATGCTCGTTTGGACAATGGTACTTGGATCTGCTACGTAAACGGAGGTAGAATCCCTACTGATAAGACATTGCTCCAGTGGGCAATGGAAGCAGAGGACCGAGGAGCAGGTGAGATTCTCTTTACGAGCATGAACCACGATGGTGTGAAGACGGGATTTGCCTTGGAAGCTCTGGCCATGCTGGCAGACCGCCTCACCATTCCTGTCATTGCATCAGGTGGAGCCGGTGAGATGGAGCATTTCCGCGATGCCTTCAGTATTGGGCATGCCGATGCTGCTCTGGCGGCAAGCGTGTTCCATTTCGGAGAGATAGGCATACCTCAACTGAAAGAGTATCTCACAGATGAGGGCGTGTGTGTACGAAGAGATTAAAGAAATATATTTGCAAACAGAGAGATATGAACATAGATTTTGAGAAATGTGGCGGACTGATACCTGCCATCATTCAGGACGCTGACACCAAGACAGTCCTTATGCTGGGCTACATGAATGAGGAAGCCTATGAAAAGACTTTGAGTACCGGACTGGTCACATTCTATAGTCGTTCACGTCAATGCCTGTGGACCAAAGGTGAGACGAGCAATAATTTCCTCCACCTGGTAGATATCAAGGTGGACTGTGATAATGACACGCTCCTGGTAAAGGTACATCCCGACGGACCCACCTGTCACAAGGGAACAGATACCTGCTGGGGTGAAGAGAACGAGGCATCTCCCCTACTCTTCCTCAGCGAACTGAGCAACTTCATCGAAATGCGTCATCAGGAAATGCCTGAAGGCAGTTACACCACAAGTCTCTTCCGTGACGGACTGAACCGCATGGCACAAAAAGTGGGAGAAGAGGCGCTCGAACTGGTCATAGAAGCCACCAACGGTACCAATGAACGTCTGGTGTACGAAGGGTCTGACATGCTGTACCACCTCATAGTCCTGCTCACACACAAGGGACTGCGTATAGAGGACATGGCCGCTGAACTGCGGGAGAGACACAACCCAGGATGGAAGAAACATTAACACCAGCATACACATGGAGACTGCCGATTATACAGTAAGTTATGACAACGTAACCATCAAACGTGGTGATTATACCGTTCTCAGTGGAGTCAACATGAAAGTAACCCAGGGAGAGATGGTTTACTTGACAGGTATAGTCGGAAGTGGAAAGTCATCCTTGCTGAAAACCATGTATGGAGAACTGAAATGCGCAGGAAACGAAGCCTTAGTGCTGGGTGAGGACATGTTACGCATCCACACACGCCAATTACCTGCACTTAGGAGGAAGATGGGCATCGTGTTCCAGGACTTTCAACTTCTGCATGACAGAAACGTATGGTCCAACCTGGACTTTGTCCTGTGTGCCACGGGATGGAGAAAAAAAGAGGAAAGGAACAGACGAATAGAAGAGGTGCTGGAATTAACAAGTCTTCTGAAGCAAGCCAAAAAGCGCACCTATGAGTTGTCGGGCGGTGAACAGCAAAGGGTATGCATAGCCCGCGCACTGCTCAACAAGCCTTCCATCATTCTTGCCGATGAGCCCACAGGAAACCTTGACTCAGAAAACGGTGAACTGACAATGGCCTTGCTGGATGAAGTACGCAGGCAATATCAGGCTTCAGTAATCGTCAGTACGCATAACATGCTCTGGCCCGAATATTTCCCTGGCACAGTCTACTGCTGCAATGAAGGCATGCTGACGGCACAATCAGAAACAGAAAATCAATAAACACAAAGTTACATACTTCAACAAACGGAAGATATGAAAGTAATGAAATTTGGCGGTACATCTGTTGGAACGCCGCAAAGAATGCAAGATGTAGCTAAACTTATTACATCAGACGGACAACCCAAACTGGTGGTACTCTCTGCCATGTCAGGTACCACCAACACCTTGGTGGAAATATCGGATTATCTCTACAAGAAGAATCCTGAAGGTGCCAATACCATCATCAATCGCTTGGAACAGAAATACATCAACCATGTAGAAGAATTATATAGCACCGAGGAATGGAAAGAGAAGACCCTGCAGTTCCTGCACGAGGAATTTGATTATCTTCGCTCATTCACTAAGGTTCATTTTACTTCATTCGAGGAGAAAGTGATTCTGGCCCAAGGGGAAATCATGAGCACCAACATGGTCACCAACTATTTGCTGGAGCAGAACGTGAAGGCTGTGTTGCTGAATGCACTGGATATCGTGCGTACCGACAAGAATGCAGACCCCGATTTCAATTATATCCGTGAGAAATGTACTCAGGCTCTCAAGGAGAATGACGGGCAGGAAATCTATATCACACAGGGCTTCATCTGCCGCAACGCCTATGGCGAGATAGACAACCTGCTGCGAGGAGGTTCAGACTATACCGCATGTCTGCTGGGTGCTGCCATTCAGGCCGAAGAGATCCAGATATGGACCGACATAGATGGTATGCACAATAATGACCCACGTGTGGTGGATCACACCGAACCCGTACGCCAACTCCATTTTGAGGAAGCAGCAGAACTGGCTTACTTCGGAGCGAAGATTCTCCATCCCACCTGTATCCAACCGGCCAAGTTTGCAGGTGTACCTGTTCGTCTGCTCAACACCATGGACCCCTCAGCACCCGGAACCATCATCAACAATAAGTTCCAGGCAGGCACCATCAAGGCTGTGGCCGCTAAGGATGGTATCACCTGCATTCAGATACAGAGTAGCCGAATGCTCCTTGCTCACGGTTTCCTTCGCAAGGTGTTCGAAATCTTTGAGTCCTACAAAACCAGTATCGACATGGTATGTACCAGCGAGGTTGGAGTATCGGTGACCATTGACAATGATTCACATCTGACAGACATCATCGATGAGCTCAAGAAATATGGAACGGTCAGTGTGGATAAGGATATGGTCATCATCTGTGTAGTGGGTGATTTAGCATCTGCCAATGTGGGCTTTGAGACACTTGCATGTGAAGCTCTTCGCTCCATACCTGTGCGCATGATCAGCTATGGCGGTTCTTCCCACAACATATCATTCCTGGTCAACGCAGATGACAAGAAACGTACACTCCAAGCTCTGAGCAATACCTTATTCAGATAAGTAAAAGACCATGCAGGAGGCATAAGAAAAAAGCCTCCTGCATATTCAATATATAGTCAGATACGAAATTAAACAGTTACATCCATGTCCTCAAATCAGTTTCCCATTGAATCCTTCAGGAATATCAAGACACCCTTTTACTATTATGACACCGCTCTGCTTCGTCAGACCATTAAGACCATCACGGATGAAGTGGCCAAGCACGAAGGATATCATATCCATTATGCCGTAAAGGCATGTGCCAACCCCAAGGTACTCCGCATCATAGCTGAATCTGGGCTGGGTGCCGATTGTGTCAGTGGAGGTGAGATCCAGGCATGTATCGATGCGGGCTTCCCTGCCAACACCATTGTTTATGCAGGTGTGGGAAAGGCTGACTGGGAAATAGAACTTGGACTGAATGTGGGCATCCAGTACTTCAATGTAGAGAGTGTGGCTGAACTGGAAGTTATAGAAGAGATAGCTGCACGGATGAACAAGACAGCTAATGTGAGTTTCAGAATCAATCCTGATGTAGGTGCTCACACTCATGCCAACATAACAACGGGCCTGTCGGAAAACAAATTCGGCATCGCCATGCAGGACATGGAACGCGTTATCCTCATGGCCAAAGAAATGCCGCATATAGAGTTTGTGGGATTACATTTTCACATTGGCAGTCAAATCTTGGAGATGGATGATTTCCAAGCATTATCTCTTCGTATCAACGAACTTCAGGACAGACTGGAGAAGAATGGCATTGGGCCTGTGAAGAATATTAATGTAGGTGGCGGTCTGGGCATAGACTATCAGGAGCCTGATGCCCATCCTGTTCCAGGCTTCGGTAAGTTCTTCGACACCTATGCCCATAACCTCCAGCTCCGTCCTGGTCAGCAACTCCACTTCGAATTGGGACGCTCCATCGTGGGTCAGTGCGGTTCCCTCATTGCCAAATGTCTTTATGTCAAGCAGGCCACACACCTTCAGTTTGTCATCCTCGATGCCGGCATGACAGACCTCATACGTCCAGCCCTCTACGATGCCCACCACCACATAGAAAACCTCACGTCTCAGGAGGCGAACACTCAGATATATGACGTGGTGGGCCCCATATGCGAAAGCAGTGACGTCTTCCAGCGTGATTGCACCCTGCCTGTAACCCATCGCGGTGATTTGATAGCCTTGCGATCAGCAGGTGCCTACGGTGAGATAATGGCCAGCCAGTACAACTGCCGTCCATTACCCATAGGCTATGTGACCGAAGATTTCCAGTAAGAGTTCTGTCCATGGTTCTGTTATTAGTAATCACTATAGTTACCTGGTGCCTCGGATTGGCATGTTCTATGCACTTCCTGCGATTGGCATATCTGGCCAGGAAAGCAAAGGAGCAGTGCGCATCTTGCACAAGCCTCCCTCCTGTCAGCATTGTCATGACGGTTCACAATCAGGAGAATAATCTCAGACAGAACCTTCCCGCATTACTCTCACAGGACTATCCTGAACCCTATGAGGTAATCATAGTGGATATGAACAGTGACGACGGAACCCAAAAACTGCTTGAACGCATGGAGCAGGAGTACATGCATCTGCACCATACGTTTTGTCCCGACACAGCTCGTGACATCAGTCTGTCCCGCCTGGCCATCACTCTCGGATTTCGCTCGGCATGCTATGATTGGGTGCTGATGATGACAGCAGATGCTTGTCCTCCTTCCCATCATTGGCTCACGGGCATGGCTCGCCATATGACAGAAGATGTGGATGCTGTACAGGGATTTGTCTGTTACGGACATCCGCATGGATGGACGGGCATCAAGCAACATTTCTTCCGCCTCTGGCAACAGTCCCTATGGATTCCCTGGTGTACACACTTTGCACCCTATCGTGCCGATGAATCATGTCTGGCATACAGGAAAAATCTGTTTATGAGTCATCAGGGATTTGCCTCCAATTTCTCTCTTCGTTATGGTGCAACTGACTTGCTCGTAAACCATAACGTGAAACCCAAGCGGATAGGTTTGGCATTGAATCCTCAGGTAGTGTTGGTGCAGAATCAGCAGAGCCAGGAGCAATGGGAACAACTACGTATGATATACATGGAAACCCGTCAGCACATGCATCACAGTATGCTGTATCGCCTGTGGTATGTCACTCGACTCCATGCTGGCCACCTATGGTTATTGCCTGCATTATACCTTCTGCTGTTTTTGCATCCTCATATATATATAATTTATGGCTTGGCAGGATTATGGCTTCTTACTATATTTGCAACGTGTGTCTCATGGCATATCATGACGCGCAGGTTACATGTGGCGTCCTATGCCATGCTCGTACCCATCCTTCAGGCACTCATTCCCTGGTGGGACTTCTGCGCATGGATACACTGGCGTCTGGAGTCCAAGAAAACGTTCCGTAAGAAATTCGTGTAAACAAACTGATTCATTACAGACACTACATACACATAAACTCTTTAAAATATGCAGAGCATCCCCTTTATAGCCTGGTGTCTTGAGCACCTCAACTATTGGACCATCACCCTGCTGATGACTATTGAGAGCAGTTTTATACCCTTCCCCAGTGAGGTTGTAGTTCCACCGGCGGCATACAAGTCGGCTGTGGAAGGCAGTATGAACCCCTTTCTCATCGTTATCTTCGCCACTGTAGGTGCCGATATGGGTGCACTAATCAATTATGCATTGGCTCGATTCCTGGGACGCCCCATTATCTATCGTTTTGCAGAAAGCAGATTCGGACATATGTGTCTGCTCAACAGCGACAAGGTGAAACAGGCCGAGGAATACTTCGACCGACATGGAGCCATGGGTACCCTCATAGGTCGTCTGGTACCTGCAGTGCGCCAACTCATCAGTATTCCTGCAGGACTGGCCAAGATGAATGTATTGCGCTTTCTCTTCTATACCACCCTGGGAGCAGGCGTCTGGAACAGCATCTTGTGCGGACTGGGATGGTACATCGGTCACAATTACAGTGGACAACTGGAGGAGAAGATTGCACTCTACAGTGGCGAACTAAAAATCTGTATGCTCATACTGGGAGTGGCAGCTGTAGGCTATCTTATATACAAAGGAATGCGTAAATGAGACGGCGGTCAGAAGAGCAGCATACGAGCATAGTTTTCTGGGGAACATACAGGCACATGAGCCTCTTTGCTTATGTTTCTGTTCTCCTCCTGTCTGTGCTTCCCGTCCCTGCTAAGGCACAGATGTGGGACAGTCTGGCCACTACTGACTATCGTGTAGACTCAAGCATGACGCGAACCTTGCGTGTCGTGGTGGATAATCTCTCATTCTTCAGGGACAACGAGTATTCGAGCACGCTCACCAAAGGATATTCTCTGCCAGGACTGTGGATACAACCACGGTTGGCATACTCTCCTCACAGACAGATCGACTTGGAATTGGGACTGCATGCGGCCATCTTCCAGGGAGCCAATAAGTATCCCAACTATGTATACCATGATATTTCCGTGTGGAAAGGCTCCCAATATCAGAGGGGCGCACATGTGATGCCCTGGATACGTGCACGTGCACAATTCCAGAATCTGACTGTGGTGATGGGAGATATCTATGGAGGACAAAATCATCAGTTGATGGAACCACTGTTCCATCCTGAAACGAATCTCTCCCAAGATCCCGAGGCAGGCTTTCAGCTCCTATGGGACCGCAAACATCTGCATGCCGATACATGGCTCAACTGGCAGAGTTTCATCTTTGAAGAGGACTCACATCAAGAGGCATTTACAGTGGGTGCATCCTGGAAGATATACCCTGGGGATACCAACAAGTCTCTTCGCTGGTATGTGCCTGTTCAACTGGTCATCCAGCATAGGGGTGGTGAACAGGATACCACGGCGATGGGTGTGCAGACCATTGCCAATGCAGCCACAGGTGCTGGCATCACATGGACCCCTCATTCTGCCCGCGCGCTTACCCGCCTCTTCGCGGAAGTCGATGCACTGTTTGCTTGTCAGCAGAGTGGTCATCTCTGGCCGTTTGACAATGGAGCTGCTTTCCATGCCACAGCAGGTGTCTCGCTGTGGCAACGTCTTCATATCCGAGGAGGTTACTTCATTGCTCCCAAACATTTTGTGAGTCTGTATGGCAATCATTTTTTCAGCACACTGAGTGTCCGTGACGGTAAGAGTCACGATGGGATTTCCACTGCATATGCACATATCGAATACAATCATGTGTTTGCCAGGAGATACGTTTTGGGTGCCGAGGCAGAACTCTTCCAGTGCTCTTTACCCGCTCGCAATGAGAGCAACTTCTCCTTCGGTCTTTACCTGAGAGTAAATCCTGAGTTTATCATCAAGCGATGGAAGTAAACTCATAATCCATTCTGTATGAACTACTCTGAAGAACCACAGTTCAGTCCGGCACCATCCAAGGACCATAGTTTTGCGGCCCGCATCGAAACATGGTACTTACAGAATGGAAGAGATCTGCCATGGAGGCATACCCATGATGCATATCTCATATGGTTGTCAGAGATTATCCTCCAGCAGACGCGTGTGGACCAGGGAAGAGACTACTGGTATCGGTTCGTAACGCATTATCCCACAGTGGAACATCTGGCAAATGCTCCAGAAGATGAAGTGATGCATCTGTGGCAGGGACTGGGTTATTACAGTCGTGCACGCAATCTTCATAAGGCAGCCAGGAAAGCCGTTGCCGACGGACATTTCCCACGCTGTTATGACGAACTGCTCTCGTTACCTGGAGTGGGCAGATATACGGCTGCTGCTGTGGCGAGTTTCGCTTATGGAGAACCCAAAGCCGTTCTAGATGGGAATGTGTATCGCGTGCTGGCCCGACATGCCGGTATCAGCACACCCATCGATACCCCTGCCGGTGCCAGAGAGTTTGCTCTGCTGGCCGAAGATAGGCTCGACAGCAAGGATTCCGCGCTCTACAATCAAGCCATCATGGACTTTGGCGCCCTTGTCTGCAAGCCGTCCTCACCTCTCTGTCTCGAGTGCCCCGTTGCAGACACCTGCGTGGCACTGGCCACAGGACAGGTTTCATCCTTGCCGGTCAAGCAACACCGCACGAAGTTGACCCACAGATATCTTACCTTCGTATGTGTCATCAGCTCCGAGGGGAAAGTACTGATGCAGAAACGCGGCAGTGGAGATATCTACCGAGGACTGTATCAATTTCCCTTATGGGAATCCACGTCACCGCTCGCCTATGCACAGGTGGAGGAGAAAATTCCTGAGGGACAACTTACTCTGCTCCAGCAAGGCAAACAACATCGTCTTACACACAGATTGCTGCACATGGATTTCTATGTCTGTCATCTTCAGCAGAACACCTGCAACATGGAGGGACAGTGGATGACGGCACACCAAGTGGAGTCATGTGCCTTACCACGCCCCTTGGTGGAGATATGGAAGATTTTGAAGACAAGAGATTTTGCTACAAACGGATAAATATCTAATTTTGTGATGCAAGAAATCAGCATGTGACATTCAACCATTAACAATGAAGTTAGATGAATAAGGTAATGCTTATAGGCAACGTAGGTAAGGAACCTGAGATACGATATATCGACAAGGGGCTATGCGTGGCCAACCTCTGGCTGGCAACCTCCGAACGTGGGTATAAGACTGCGGCAGGAGGTGAAGTCCCCGACCGCACCACCTGGCATTATATTGTCTTCTGGGGTAAACTGGCCGAGATAGTGGAACAATATGTTCACACAGGAGATAAGCTCTACGTGGAAGGAGAGATATATTATCGAACCATAGAGGAGAAGAACGGTACAACCCGCCGGCAAATAGAAATCTCTGCCAAGAATATGGAGATGCTTACACCACGGAAGGACAAAGAAGAAGCCTCTCAACAATAAAGCATTCAACATCACATTTTTACATCTGATATAGATGCCTCTCATACAAACAACAATAATCACAACATTGATCATACAAGACCTCTGGTCGGTGTGTACCGATGCACTCACCGCCATCACCATCCACCCGCTCACCATAGGAGTCAGCATTGCATTTATACTCTCATTCGTACTCTTGCTGTGCTCAGCCTTCATATCTGGCAGCGAAACGGCATTTTTCAGTCTCAGTCCTGCCGAACTGGACGAACTGGATGAGGAACATTCGTCCAGCGACCGCCATATCGTACATCTCCGCTCCGACTCCGAACGTCTCCTGGCCACCATCCTGATATGGAACAACCTCATCAACGTGGGCATAGTCATCTTGCTCAACTATGCCATCATCAACATCGTTGATTTCGGTGCAGCAGAATGGTTGGAGTTTCTGTGCCTGACTGTGCTTCTTACCTTTCTGCTACTGCTCTTTGGAGAGGTAACGCCCAAGATATACAGTTCGCATCATGCCCTCCGCTTTGCTCGCCTGGTGGCACCTGTGCTCAATTTTCTCTGTAGGATAACCAAACCTCTGAGCCAGCTTCTCATCAAGAGTAAAGTGGTGACCGAGCATCTCATACATTCACATAATCAGAGTCTGACCGTGGATGACCTGGAGAAAGCCATCGAGCTCACCGACCAGAAGGATATTGCCCAAGAGAGCAGCATGCTGCATGGCATCATCAGATTCGGTGGAGAGATGGCACGTGAGGTGATGACCAGCCGTATGGATATAGTGGATCTGGATATGAGGACTCCTTTCCCCCAGGTGCTCAAGTGCATCGTGGAGAACAACTATAGCCGAATCCCTGTGTACCAGGGCACCCAGGATAACATCAAAGGTGTGCTCTATATCAAGGATTTATTGCCTCATTTAGGCAAACCCTCCAATTTCCGGTGGCAGAGCCTCATTCGTCCTCCATATTTTGTGCCAGAAACAAAGATGATAGACGACCTCCTAAGAGATTTTCAGAGCAACAAGGTACACATTGCCATAGTGGTGGATGAATTCGGAGGCACCAGCGGCATCGTCACCATGGAGGACATCATAGAGGAGATTGTAGGTGAGATCAATGATGAGTATGACGAGGAGGAGAAGACATACCAACGCCTGAACCAGAATACATACATCTTTGAGGGAAAGACACAACTGGCAGATTTCCAGAAGATCTTCAATCTCTCCGATGATTATTTCACCCAGGCCGAAGGAGAAGCCGACACGCTGGCAGGATTACTGCTGGAGATAAAGGGTGATTTTCCCCAACTGCACGAACGCACCGATTATGGTCGTTTTAGCTTCGAGGTGACCGAGATGGACAATAGACGCATTCTTAAGATAAAGGTTATAGACAGAAAGAAATGAGTGACGGCAACTTCAACAGGGCTCTTCTGCCCTCCACACCATACAGGAGCGGCATAAAGATGGGACAACAGCAACTGCGTTCCAAAGCAGATACGGTCCTTCCCCAGATGCTAAAAGAGAAGTTCCCCACCATTACTGATGAGGAACTCCAGAACTTTATGACAGAGTTTCGTAAGCGAATGCTCTGATACTCTCCCCAGGAATTTCTATTATTTCACCTTCACCTGAGCAGCCAACAGCTTACATTTGTCACGCAATTCTTCCTGAGAAGCATTCACATCGTTCCAGCAAACCACCACTCCCATTCTGCGACCTACGTGAGCCACTGGTTTGCCAAAGATGCGCAGATAAGTTTGGGTGGCTGCACACACCTGTTCCATTCCCTCATATTCTGGGCATTCTGTCTCCACTTCAGAGAGAATGACAGCCGACGCACCTTGTCTCTCCAGGGTAATCTCAGGAATGGGTAATCCCAGTACGGCACGGCAGTGCAGTTCAAACTCAGTCAGGTTCTGTGTGCCTGCCATGGTCACCATACCCGTATCATGAGGTCTTGGACTCAGTTCGCTGAAGATGACTCCTCTGCTCTCACTCACAAAAAACTCCACTCCCCAGATACCGGCACCCGTGAGGGCTTCAGTTACCTGTGCTGCCATCCTTTGAGCTTCGGCCAGATGTTCTGGCTTCATGCATCGTGGCTGGAAACTCTCCCTATAGTCGCCACCCTTCTGCACATGACCGATGGGTGCGCAGAAGAGAGTAGGTCCATGCTGCTGTGTGACGGTGAGCAAAGTAATCTCGTAATCGAAGGGGATAAACTCCTCCACGATGACCTCCATGATGTCACCACGGCATCCTTCACAAGCACAGTGCCAAGCCTGCTCCAGTTCGCCAGCATTATCCACTTTGCTCTGTCCGTGTCCACTGCTGCTCATGAGAGGTTTGATGATGCAGGGGAAGCCTATCTCCTGAGCCGCTTGCTGCAGTTCCTCATAGGTACATGCATATCGGTAATTGGCTGTAGTAAGTCCCAGCTCGGTATGTGCCAGCTCGCGTATCGCCTTGCGGTTCATGGTGAAGTTGACAGCCCGTGCACTGGGTACCACCTGTATACCCTGCTTTTCACATTCGTATAGTTTCTCTGTACGGATGGCCTCTATCTCTGGCACGATGATATCAGGTTGTACCTCATTCACAACACGCATCAGTTCATCACCGTCCAGCATGTTGAACACTCTATGCTCGTCGGCCACTTGCATGGCTGGTGCATACTCATACTTGTCGCATGCCACCACATACTGGCCAAGCCTCTTGCATGCGATGACAAACTCCTTGCCTAATTCTCCAGAACCTAAAAGAAGGATTTTCTTAGTCATGTGAGATGTATTGTAATAATGATATGTTATTTCTTGAATCTTTCTCCCCAGCAGGCCACCACACGCTCCTTGAGCCTCTCTTCCGATGGATTGGCCTGAGCATGCCATAGTCTCAGATTCTCCATTCCATCGGGCAGGAACTGTTGTTTCACAAAGTTCCCCTCGTAGTCATGTGCATACTTATAGCCTTGCGAATAGCCCAGTTGTTCCATTAGCTGTGTGGGCGCATTCCTCAGATGCAGGGGTACAGGCAGGTTACCCGTCTGTCTCACCGTCTGTATGGCCTGGTTGATGCCCATATATGCCGAGTTGCTCTTCGCACTGGTGGCCAGGTAAACGGTGGCTTCAGCCAGTGGTATCCTTCCCTCGGGCCATCCTATCTTCATCACAGCATCAAAGGCGGCATTGGCCAGGAGCAGAGCATTGGGATTGGCCAGACCGATATCTTCGCTGGCACTGATTACCAGACGTCGGGCTATGAACGCAGGATCCTCTCCGCCCTCTATCATGCGGGCAAGCCAGTACAGTGCAGCATCAGGATCACTTCCCCTAATACTCTTGATAAATGCCGAGATGATGTCATAGTGCATCTCGCCATCCTTGTCATAGGCCATGGGATTCTGCTGCAGACGGTCGGTGACGGTACTGTCGTCGATGATTACCACATCATCCTCCCCCACCGATTCATACAGCAGTTCCAGGATATTGAGTAGCTTACGGGCATCACCACCGCTGTATCTGAGCAGAGCTCCTGTCTCTTTTATCTCAAACTTCTTCTGTTGCAGCAGAACATCCTTTTCTATCACCCTTTGCATCAGGTGTAGCAAATCGTCCTTCTCTAATGGTTTGAGCGTATACACCTGACAGCGTGACAGCAGAGGACGTATCACCTCGAACGAGGGATTCTCCGTGGTGGCGCCTATGAGGGTCACCACACCCTGCTCCACTGCTCCCAGCAGAGAATCCTGTTGGCTCTTACTGAACCGATGTATCTCATCAATGAATAGAATGGGGCTTGGAGAATTGAAAAACCGGCTGTTGCGAGCACGCTCTATCACCTCACGCACGTCCTTCACACCGCTTGTCACAGCACTCAGTGTGAAGAAGGGAATCTCCAGTTGATGAGCAATGATAGTGGCCAGAGTGGTCTTGCCTACACCAGGAGGCCCCCAGAGGATAAAGCTGCTGATTCGCTTACCCTCTATCATACGTCTCAGAACAGCACCTCTGCCTACCAGATGTTGCTGCCCGATATAGTCATCCAGCGTCTGCGGACGCATTCTCTCTGCCAATGGTTGCATAACATCTGCAAAGTTATGAAAAATTCCACTTGCAAGCACCAATATCTGCAGCGGCATTAGGTAGGAAGGGAAAATAATCGTAACTTTGGCACACGGAAACGTAAAGACAAACAAAAGACCGACACAATGGAAAACAGGAGTCTGGTTACAATAGCCAAACATACCAAGGAGAGAATCCTGTACCTCATAGAGATGGCACAGGAATTTGAACTGCACCCCAACAGGAAGATTCTTGAGGGAAAGATTGTGGCAACACTTTTCTTCGAACCAAGTACACGCACACGTCTCAGCTTTGAGACCGCAGCCAACCGTCTTGGTGCTAAGGTAATAGGATTTGCCGACCCCAAGGTGACCAGCGGTACCAAAGGCGAGACTCTCAAGGACACCATCATGATGGTATCCAACTATGCCGACATCATCGTCATGCGCCATCATCTCGAGGGTGCAGCACAATATGCCAGCGAGGTGTCACCAGTACCCATCGTGAATGCAGGCGACGGAGCCAACCAGCATCCCAGTCAGACCATGCTCGACCTCTATTCCATATACAAGACACAGGGACGGCTGGACAATCTGGATATCTATCTGGTAGGTGATCTCAAGTACGGGCGCACCGTGCACAGCATGCTCACAGCCATGAGGCATTTCAATCCCACGTTCCATTTCATAGCACCCGACGAACTGGCCATGCCCGATTATTACAAGATGTACTGCCGCGAACATGGTATCCGCTTCATCGAGCATCAGGATTTCGATGCCAATACCATTGCCGGAGCAGACATATTATATATGACGCGCGTGCAAAGGGAACGCTTCACCGACCTGGAGGAATACGAGCGAGTCAAGGATCGCTATCTGCTCAAGAAGAACATGCTTGTCAATGCACGTCCCAACATGAAGATTCTTCATCCTCTGCCACGTGTCAACGAGATTGAATACTGCATAGATGACACGCCCTATGCCTATTACTTCCAGCAGGCTCGCAATGGACTCTATGCCCGTCAGGCACTTATCTGTGACGCGCTCGGCATCACATTGGACGATATCAGAAAGGACAAAACCATCATCTTATGAAACGTGAGGAACTGCAAGTTGCCGCATTGAGGAACGGCACGGTCATCGACCATATTCCCTCAGAGAAAATCTTCGAGGTGGTCAATCTCCTCCATCTGGAGAAGGTTCACTCGTCAGTAACCATCGGATACAACCTCAAGAGCAAGAAGATGGGCAAGAAGAGCATTGTGAAGATAGCAGACACTTTTTTCTCAGATGAGAAACTCAATCAGTTGTCTGTCATCACGCCCAATGCTACCTTATGCATCATCAAGGACTATGAAGTGGTGGAAAAACGCGAAGTGCGCATGCCCGACGAACTGATAGGTATCGTCAAGTGCGATAACCATAAGTGCATCACCAACAACGAACCGATGAAGACACGCTTCCATGTGCTCGACAAGGACAAAGGCATCCTTCAGTGTCGCTACTGCAACAGAGAAGTCCGGCTCGACCAGGTCAAGCTGGTATAATCGGCAGAAGTCATTGGAAACCATTTTTTTTTTAGTATCAGGATATACATAACACAATTTTACAAATCATTCTTTAGGAAAAAGATTATGGAAAGAGACAACACGGTGTTTGCGCTCATCGAAGAAGAGAAACAGAGACAGATGAGAGGCATCGAACTCATTGCATCCGAGAACTTTGTCAGCGATCAAGTAATGCAAGCCATGGGCTCCTGCCTCACCAACAAATATGCCGAAGGCTATCCCGGAAAGAGATACTACGGCGGTTGTCAGGTGGTGGACAAGGTGGAACAACTGGCCATCGACAGGGTCAAGGAACTCTTCGGAGCTGAATACGCCAACGTGCAGCCTCACTCTGGTGCTCAGGCCAACGCTGCAGTCTTCCTGGCAGTACTCAATCCCGGCGACACCTTCATGGGACTCAACCTCGACCACGGAGGTCACCTCAGTCATGGTTCACTTGTCAACACCAGCGGCATCATCTATAAGCCAGTAGGATACAACCTCTGCCAAGCCACAGGCATGGTGGACTACGACGAGATGGAACGCCTGGCACATGAGCATAAGCCCAAGATGATTATCGGAGGCGGATCAGCATACAGCCGTGAGTGGGATTACAAGCGCATGAGAGAGATAGCAGACAGTGTGGGAGCCATACTCATGATAGACATGGCACATCCAGCCGGACTCATTGCCGCTGGTCTGCTCGACAATCCTGTTAAATACGCTCACATCGTCACCAGCACCACACACAAGACCCTTCGTGGTCCCCGCGGAGGTATCATCCTCATGGGCAAGGACTTCGAGAACCCATGGGGTAAAAAGACACCTAAGGGCGAGGTGAAGATGATGTCTCAGTTGCTCAACAGTGCCGTATTCCCTGGCATCCAGGGCGGACCTCTGGAGCACGTCATAGCCGCCAAGGCAGTTGCCTTTGGTGAGGCCCTCACACCAGCCTTCAAGCAGTGGGCTGCTCAGGTGAAGAAGAATGCCAGTGTGCTGGCAAACGAACTCATCAAGCGTGGATTCAATATCGTATCAGGCGGTACCGACAACCACTCCATGCTGGTGGATCTTCGCAGCAAGTATCCCGATCTCACTGGTAAGGTTGCAGAGCGTGTACTTGTGGCTGCCGATATCACCGTCAACAAGAACATGGTACCCTTCGATTCACGTAGCGCCTTCCAGACCAGTGGTATCCGTCTGGGCACACCAGCCATCACCACACGTGGCGCCAAGGAAGACATGATGATACAGATAGCAGATTTCATAGAGCGCGTCCTCAACGATCCCGACAACGAGGAGGTCATTGCACAGGTTCGCAGCGAAGTCAACGAACTCATGAAGTCCTATCCCCTCTTCGCTTATTGATAAGACATCATACTATTCACCATAAAGGGGCTGCAAACGCAGCCCCTTTATTATCACTCCCCTCCATGCATCGCCTCACATGCATTATAAGAGCACTCCTCTGCCAGGAGGTCAGTACTCCAGAGGATGAGAGGTTTATCTATGTTTATCGCCTTGGCGATAGATGCAAGAACACTGTGGGGTGATGATGGGTCTGGCTGAGAATTTCCAAGCTTGCTTGAGGATTTTCAGACAGGCCGCAGCATCAATGGCTCGTAAGAGACATCTTGCATCAACCGCAAGGGGTTTTTATTGTTTTTGTCTTACAGCAATCATAGGACTATATGCTACACATAGTACTTCGCTGCCTGGAAGGCAGTACCATGAGTAACCTGGTACACCAACGGAGGAGGTGTGCCAGGACAGTCCCCAACATGATACTCTGCCTGGAGGGCAGTACGCCAGAGGATGGGTGGTTTATCCTTGTTTATCGCCTTGGCGAGGATGGTGACCTTATGAAGTAAGGTGCGGTTATGCTTCAGTTTTGGACGTTAAGAGCTCGCTCTTATAAGAACAGAGCGGAAGCATAACAGCAGGGCACAGCCCTCCATCCTCTCCAAGGGGTTTATTATGTTTTTGTCTTATTCCACCACAGCCATCCGTCCAATCCGTCAAATCCGTGGTAAAACTAAGAAGAAACATCCTGAGGACAGGCTCCTCGCAGGTCTAAAGTAACTGTCAGTAGCCTCCGATGGAGGCTCATTTTGTACTGCCAACGGCAGCTATTTTGTTTTCTGGGAGCTTAGAAGGTCCTGCAAGGCAGGACTGGGAGTTACGGCATGGGGCTGCTGCCAAGACGCGTCTTGAGCAGAGACCTATGACGGAAGGTCCAAGGCGGAACGCCTCTTAAGCCCACAGAAACTTTTTGATCTATATCTCCCCCAATAGGACATGTATCCGCATAATCCGTCTAATCCGTGGTAGTAAGAAATCCAGAGGACAGGGGTTTATTATGTTTTTGTCTTATTCCACCACAGCCATCCGTTCAATCCGTCCTATCCGTGGTAGAAGAAGACACATATCCTGCGGCGTACTGCCCTCCAGGCAGTTACATCATATCGAGCTATGTTAAAACAACAATCAATTTTAGTTGTTTTTGAGGAAAAACACTATCAAAGGTTGTCAACAGAAGGCTTTATCTATCCTTTGCAATCTATATTTTGCAATTGAAGCTTTCATGCGATAGACAATCTTTGACGATTGTTTGTCAGTATATACACCTCTATTGGTTGCCGTTGGATTATGACATGCTAGCGTAGGGCTATCCGAACAATCCGTGGTAGAAATAAAAATCGCAAGCGCTCCGGTGCCTGGAGGGCACTACTAAATAGTAACCGGGGGCAACGCCCTCGGTATAGATAGCATACCATAAATGCTGCCTGGAGGGCAGTACGCCAGAGGATGGGAGCGGAGCCTCTCACCAGGTAAAGGATATCGTTGTGGCTCCAGGGGAGCCTTTTTGTACTGCCAACGGCAGTTATTTTGTTTTGATGCTTTCCGTCTGCCAGCAGAGCAGACCAGACAGATGGGGAAGTTCAGACAGGCAAGCTTGCTTGCATGAATGAACATCACTACCTGACTGCAAGGGCGTAAGCCCAGGGAAAGCAACAAACTTTTTGATCTATTCTTTCTCCCGCAAGAAAATCCGCATAATCCGTATAAGCCGTGGTTGAAAGAAATCCAGAGGACAAGTGGTTTATCCTTGTTTATCGCCTTGCGATAGATGCAAGAACCTAATAGGGTTGATGGTGTGGCTGGCAGAAAATGGCCAAGCTTGCTTGAGGATTTTCAGACAGCCGCAACATTAATGGCTCATATGAGACATCTGCATCTACCGCAAGGGGTTTATTATGTTTTTGTCTTATAGCTCTCACAGGAACGGTATCCGTTCTATCCGTCTAATCCGTGTTAAAAAAGAAATCAAGAGGACAGCCGTTTGTCCTGTTATTATCTAACTCCCCAGCTTAGACAGATTTCCCTGTTGAGCCAAGAATTTTGGATTGTTCCTCAAAAAAGAATAGGGAAAAGTTTGCTGAATGAAGAAAAAGGTATACCTTTGCAACCGCAAACAAGAAAGTTGCACAGCGAAACATTGACTTACTGAAAAGGAAATTTCGTTAGGAGACATTCCAGACGAGGTTTTAGCACCTTTATTTGCGGAAATAGCTCAGTTGGTAGAGCACAACCTTGCCAAGGTTGGGGTCGCGAG
>SAMEA3663036__coassemble_106_pt1 | contig 38760 bp, 20 predicted proteins | sample SAMEA3663036__metabat2_high_PE_022 | metagenome-assembled genome bin SAMEA3663036 (sample SAMEA3663036) | pig gut metagenome | biome: pig gut; feature: pig-associated habitat; material: faeces | place: France | collected 2012
CGCTGATTATCATTGTTCGCCATCTAATGGCGAACAAAAGTGATGAAGTCAGGAAGAGTGCGGAAAACACAGAACAGAAAAACACCAGAACTCTGATGCCGATTTGGCTTTAGTCGTACGGAACCTCCTTGAGCATGTGATTAAGCGTACTGTCCTCCTGGGCTGTCGGATGAATATAGCTCCAGTTATTCTCTCCTTTTCGCATACTCCGAAGCGGACTGACCTACCAAGGCCTTGAAGATTTTGGCAAAGTGGGAGTAATCGGTAAAGCCACAGTCGAGGGCCACATTCTTCAGGGGTATGTTACTGTCAGCTTCCAGTATTTTCTTTGCTTTGTCAATCTTTACGTTTTGAATGAAGGTGTTGGGTGTGATGCCAGTCACGGCTGTAAGTTTTCGATGCAGTTGTCGCGCATTCATGCCAAGGTTCTCCGAGAGTGTGGCCACCGACACATATTGGTAATTGCTGAGCATGATTAGGATTTGTCCGGAAACCTTGTTTATAAAGGCGTTGTTATTCTCTATTATTTTCAGTCCCTGTATTTCGTTTTCAGATTGTGTGATCTCTGCCACTACCTTGCCTTCTGCCTGTGCCTCCATGTATTTCTGCTGTAGCATCCTTCTCATGTCCAGTAGTTTTCTCATCCTGGTGCGCAGTTCATCGGCGTTGAAGGGCTTTGACAGATACACGTCCACTCCAGCCTCCAGTCCCTGCAGTTTGTCCTCTTCGGTAATCCTGGCAGTCACCATGATTATGGGGATGTGGTTAATCACCTCGTTTTCCCTTATCTTTCTACACATCTCCAGTCCGTCCATCTCTGACATCATCAGGTCTGAGACAACCACGTCAGGCATCAGACTGATGGTTTTCTGCAGTCCATCTTCTCCGTTGACGGCATACATCACCTCATAGTCGGCACTCAGTTGGTCACCAATATATTCGGCCACATCCCTGTTGTCCTCTACCACCAGCACAATCTTGCGTTCTGTGAGGTTCTCCTGCTGCTCGTCATTGATGTCTGTCTCTGTGCTGTTTCCGTTGTCGAGCACGGCCATGGCTTCGGCCTTTACCCGTTCTTTGTTGAAGTCTTCGGGGTGTAATGGCCTTACTTCTTGTGAGGTTTTCCTGATGGGCAGGACTAAGGTGAATGTGCTTCCCAATCCTTCCTGACTCTGCACGCTTATGGTTCCCTCCAGCGTGTCAACGATTTGCTTCACCAAGGCCAGTCCCACACCTGTACCACTGTTCCCTGCTGATGCGGAGTAGAAGGGCTTGAAGATACTCTTCATCATTGCCTGGCTCATGCCTTTGCCTGTATCGGCCACCTCAATGCTCAGCTTTTTCTTATCCGATGATATCAGAATGGTGATTTTTCCACTGGGGGGGGTAAATTTGATTGCATTAGACAGAAGGTTGCTCACCACTTTATTTATATAGTCGGGTACAAAGTCCATGTCCATAGGTCCTGTCTCCTTCACGCTCAGCTCTATACCTTTGCTTGCAGCATAATCGCTGAAGGTTTCTGCAATCATTTTTACCTGAGCCACGATATTTCCGTGTCTCCAGTCGGGCGCACCTACCCTGGACTTTATCTTGGCCATATCCAGAAGTTGTGTCACCAGTCTCAGCAGGCTGTTGCCCTGCCGGTAGATGGCTTCACATTTTCTTTGCCATTCCTCGTTGTCATTCTTTGACTGCATCTCTTTGCTCAGTCCGAGTATTACGGTCAGGGGAGTTCTGAATTCATGGGTGATGTTTGTGAAGAAATCCTCTCTCATTCTGCTTGTCTCCTCCATGAGCTTCATGCTTGCCGATTTCAGTCGTTGGATATACAGCAAGAGTCCCACCACGATGACAAATACTACAGTCACGATGACAGCTCCCCAGAGCCAGAACAGGCTACGGCTCTTCTCGGCCTTCAGTTCCGATTTTGCCATCTCCAGTATCATCCCTTGTCGTCTTCTCTCAATAGATATGCCTATGTTGTGGATGCGGTTGTTCTTGTCCTGGTCCATGATACTGTCTTCCATGGCTACGGCTTTCTCATACCATTCGAGTGCCTCGCGATAGAGTCCCTTGTTGCGGTTTATCTTATAATGTAGTGCGTATATCTCACTCTCATGTTCGCGAGAGTTGAGGTTTTTCACTTCTTCATCGGCTTTCCGCAGCCATGCCTCAGCCTCTGCCATGTTGCCCTCATCCACTTCGAGCTTCACAAGTGCCATCATGGGTTCCAGAGCATGCCATCTGTCCCTTGAGTCCTTGATGATCCGGTAAGCGGTCATGTATTCCTGACGTGCCTTGCTGTATTCGTGTGCCTTCTCGTGCAGGTTGCCAAAGTATGTATGACAGAGCGACAGTCCCAGCGTGTTGCTGTCCCTCTCGTTCATCATCATCGACAACTCATAGTATCTTCGTGCTTCCTTGTAGTCGCCTTGGGCATTGTGAATGGCTCCAATGTTGGCATAGTTGATGGCTTGTCCTGTGGCACTGCCCAACTCTTTCTCTCCTGCCAGAGCCATCTGGAATGCGCTGTCGGCACGCGTGTAGTCTTTCACGGTAAGGTAGATGTTTCCCAGTCCGTTGAGTGACACCACTCTGTTTTTCCTCATGGTGCGGGAGGTGTCGGCCGACTCTTCGCACATCCTCCAGGCCTCATAGTGATATTCCTGGGCAATATCCAGTAGCCCCATCCTGCGATAGTCTGTACCTATGTTGTTGAGTGCCTGTATCCACTCGCAGGTGTCGCCGATGCTCCTGGCCAGGGTAAGTCCACTATTGTGCAAGAGCAGAGCCTCGTCAAATCGGCCTTCGTTTCTCAGATTCTTACCTCTGTTGCGCAGTGAGGTCAGACTGTCGGTAAGGAACTCCATCTGCTCCTCTGTCTCAGCCTCTCTTGTCTTGCTGCATGCCAGGTTGATAAATACCAGACATGCCAGTCCTGCTTGCCATAGCACTTTGGTTGTCGCCATACTTCTTCTGATCATTATGAATAATTGTTTTCTTTCCCAACAGGAAGAATCTCGGCTACGGGGATGCTGGGATGTGATTTCCTGGTTGTTTGCGGTAAAATAGTAACGGTCTGTATTGTATAGATATCCTTGTGCGAGTTGTATACTACAAAGGTAGGTAAATGCTGATGAATGGTAAAGTATAACGTTAAAAAATTACAAGTCCTGTAAAAAGATCCATACGATTAGACAAGTAGATGTCCGAAATATCCATGCGTATGTCCGAAATAACAAAGTTACATCGGCTGAATTTTATTTTTTTTGCAAAGTATTTTTGAAGTTTAACGAATCTCCTCGCTCATTCATCATCTGTCAGAGACAGGGAGGGGGCAGTGGAGGATTATAAAGAGAGAGACTGATGAGGAAAGGAAACAGAATCTGGCATTGCAACTCAGGCAGGCAGCTATCCGTCATCATGGTTATGCTGATGGTAATGACTGCACGTGCTCAATCGGAGATGCAATGGCAGGGTGGCACGTCATTCAGTTTTGGAACCATTCTGGAAGATGAAGGACCTGTCTCCCATCGTTTCGTCATGCGAAATGCAGGTGATAAGCCTTTCCACATCGTGGGTGCTCATCCCACATGCGGATGTACCACAGCCACGCATTCCTCTCAGATTATTGCCCCTGGCGATACTGCCTCGGTCATGGTAACCTATAATCCCCAGCGGCGTGAGGGCGGGTTCTGTCAGCGTGTTGCCGTGACAACCGATTCCCGATCACGTATCAATTACCTGTTTGTGAAAGGGAATGTGGTGAGTTCCCGCCAACGGATAGAAAAGGAGTTCCCCATAGTCAAGGGCGACGTAAGATTTGTGGAGGATACATTATATATATATACGCGCGCGGGAAACAAGATGGCCACGGCCACCATGCATTGTTTCAATGACAGTCCCGATTCCTTGTCTCTCTCGGTCATACACCTTCCCCAGGGTGTCGAGATGGAGTTCAATCCCCGGCAGTCTGCCTCTGGTGAACGCTTCACCATGGTGGTGTCCTGCATTCTCAAGGATTTGCAGCAGAGTATCCAGTCGGGCGATGCCAGTATACGTATCCAGACAGATGCCGATGGGGCAGAACCCATAAGCATACCAGTCTATATAGATTACAGAGAGTGAGTAATATAATTGATTACCAAAAAAACAATTTGAAAATGAAGAAAGCATTATCTTTTCTTGCACTTTGCCTATTGGGCGTGATGCAGATGGGTGCTCAGCGTAACTGGACGCCGCTCACCAATGACAATTCTTCAGTGACTGCTGAGACAGTTGTCTATGCTACACTGAAGGATGCATCAGGAAATCAGGTTGCACCAGGCACAGATGTGAGCATGACCCTTGGAGCTTTTGTTGGAGATGAGTGCCGTGCTGTGGCCACACCTGTGGGAAGAACAAACGGTGAGGGAACTACAGTAGTCACAACGTACATCTACACGTTGCGTATTGCTGTCAAAGAGGGTGAAGACAATCAGACGGTGAATTTTGCCCTCAAGTGTTCTGACCTTAACGGATACACGGTGACAGAGTATACTCTGTCCGAAACAGTTACTGTAAATGCGAGCGATGGTACCATAAACTATCCGTCTGACCCGTTCACCTTCCAGTTTACTCCTGTTACAAGTGTATCCTTGCCCGAGACCATTACCATTGATAAAGGTGACAAGGTAAATCTGACCGATGAATTGATATTGACACCTGAGGGTGCCAATCTACCCGATGAGATTACCTGGGAATATGGTAACAGTACCGAGTTTATCAAGGTAGAGAATGGTGTTCTTGAGGGTCTGAAGGTGACCTCTGGAGCATACCTTGGCATGAACTCTTTCTATACTCCGTCTGGTGAAAAGAGTGCATATACGACTGTCGTGGTCAATCAGCCCATCACAGGGCTGGAGGTGAGTCAGGATTATCCCGATGGAACCATTACCGTGAACATCAACGACGGTGCTACGCTCACCCAGATGCTTTCCGACATTATCACCGTAACCCCTGAGGATGCCACAGAGAAGGTGAAATGGATTCCTTCTGATGATGAGGCCATCGTGAAGCAGACAGAGGAGACAACAGGACAGGTGCTGTGGGTACCGAGCAAGGTGGGCACCTACACCATGACAGCCACCTGCGATGCCGGTGCAAAGGTCAATGTTACCGTCATCGTCCGCCAGCCTGTGGAAGAATTGGAACCCAATTATGATGCTATTACTGTGGCCCTTGGTGATGAACTGACGCAGTATTTGCCCTATACCTTCCAATGTTTACCTGCCGATGCCACCGACCCCATGTCGGGCATCAGCTATTCCATTGTGGAGCCATCCGAGGGCGTGTCTCCCATGCTACAGGCCAATGATGATGGCACCATCACCGCGATAGCCGAAGGTGAAGCGACGGTCAATATCAGTCATAGTGATATTCCCAATAGCATCCAGACTCTCATCGTGCAGGTAATCAAGTTGCCCACAGAGGAAGACTTCTCCGTTTCCATGGATCCCTTGGCTATTGAGGTACCAAAGGACCAAATCACCACATTTGATATTACTGAGATTATCAAGGGAAACATCAAGACAGGTAGATATAATTGGACTGACCTCACATGGGCAGAGAACTCTGGCGATGGCGATGCCATCCTGAGCATCGCTGGTGGTGTGACGGCTGACGACCAGTATCTCACACAGGCATACGGCTCCACCCGATTCGAGGGAACCATGACTAAATATGTCTGCGGATTTGATGATAAGGGCAGCTTCATGTCTAACAAGGAACACATCTTCACCATCGGCTTCGCTGTCAACATCATCGAGGGTCTCTCAAGCATTTCTTTCGAGCCAATAACCATCGGCTGCGAGGATACCTATCAGCTCACCATTACCACCATTCCAGAAGGCTATCTGCTGGAGGATGTGAAATTTGACATTCCTAACCTTATTGTCGAGGATTCCCAGGAGTCAAATCCTCTCTTCACTTTGGAACGTGTTGAGGGTACCAACACCTGGACACTCGACCCAATGCTTGTGGGTGAAGGCCGTTTAACGGCAAACGCTGACGGCTACATTGATACGAATCCTGTGAAGATTACCCAGCATATCAATGCCGAGGAAGGATGGAACTGGATATCCCTGTATGCAGGAACAATCGGCGAGGGTGTGATGCCTAAGTATCTGACCAATGCTCAGGAAATCCGTTCACAGAGCGACCTTGTTTACAACGACCCTGAGTTTGGATTCTTTGGCACCCTGACTTCACTTGACGGGTCTTCCTGTTACAAGATGAATGTCAAGAGCGAGACAACTCTGGATTATCTGGTGGAAGGAATAGACCTGTATACCAACAATTCAACAGATGTGACACTTCGTCCGGGATGGAACTGGTTCAACAATCCTTGCTGCAAGTCTCATCCCTTCCAGGAAGTCTTTGGAAAGGTAATGAGTCTGCCTGCTGGTAGTCAGGTGGTGGCACAGAATGGCTTCATGACATTCGTAGATGAAGATGGTTCGGCATCATGGCAGGGTACCCTTGAGTCTCTGAATGCCGGCCAGGGATACCTCATCTACAATGCCGGTGAGACAGAGGCGCAATTCTCCATCAATCCTGACAAGTACATGAGCGTATACGTGCCTGTTGCTCAGGTAAAGTCTCTCTTCCCGGAACTGAGACCTAACTTGACCTACAACTATCGTCAGTATGCTGACAATATGACCATCATAGCCCGTTTGAACGATAAGGTTGAGGACGGACAATACAGCATCTGGGCTTTTGTAGACGATGAGTGCCGTGGTGAGGGCAAGATGATCAACGGACGTTTCTTCATCACCGTAAACGGAAAGAACCGTGAGAAGGTTACCTTCAAACTCTTTGATACCACCACAGGCGACTTCTTGCCTCTGGAGGAGTCCGTGTCGTTCACCAAGACACTTGGCACCTATGCCCAGCCCTTGATGTTTGACGACAACGTGACAGGTATCCGTGAGCCCAACAATGCCGACGTTATCTCCATCAGTGTGAATGGTAATGATATCATGGTTGAGGGTGCACAGGATGTGAAGGTATACAGCATCGACGGACAGATGGTGGCACCTGAGAATCTTGCAGCAGGAACTTACATTGTGAAGGTTACCACGTCTAATGGTGTGGTTACCAGAAAGGTTATGGTTGGTAACCGCTAATACTCTTTATCCTGAAGGCCGCCCCGCCCTGCGGGGGCGTGGGGCGGCGGCCTTCTTACACCTCATTGTATATATAATACATAGCACACATGAGATCTACCAATCCCCACTGGCACAAATGGCTCAGGCAACTGTCGGTACGCACCATCACCTGTATGGCGTGTGCCTTTGCTGCTTGTACGCTGCAGGCTCAGGACATATCTCAGATAGGTAAGAGTGACCCACTGATTATCACAGGTTCCATAGGCACTCAGAATACATATTACCACTCGTCATATGGCAAAGGGTATATGTCACCATTGAGCAACAGTATATATGCCAACCTCAATATCAGCATATATGGTTTCGCCATGCCTTTCTCTGTGTACTATTCCAACGACAACCTTAACTTCAACTATCCACAGTTTTCTTTCAACCTCACTCCGACGTATAAGAATTTCACGGCACATATAGGTCGCTCCTCCATGCCCTTCAGTTCCTATATACTCAATATGTCGTTCAACGGAGTAGGTCTCGAATATCGCGACAAGAAGTTCCGGGCTTCGGCCTTCTATGGCATCCTGCGCAAGGCTGTCAATGACAATCCCGAGGATCCCAATCCACGAAAAGCACAATACCGACGCGTTGGCTGGGGTTTCAGCGCTGGATATGGCAGTGGTGGCAATGCCATTGACCTGTATTTCCTCAGGGCCTATGATTCACCCGGAAGTATCGACGAATACTGGCGGCAGATGTACCGCCCGCAAGAGAATCTCGTGGTGGGCTTGAAGGGAATGTTCCGCGTCAAGAACTTCCTTTCCTTCTCATCCAATATCGCCACATCAGCCTTCACGGCCGACAAGGAGTCACCCAAGGTGATGACTGGCGAAGCAACCCGATTCGACAAAGTCTTTGAGGCACGTTACACCTCATCCGTAAGGTTTGCCGGTGATGCCTCCATGACACTCTCCCTGGGAGGTGTCCACACATCCCTCTTCTATAAGATTATCCAGCCCGACTATACATCGCTCGGCACCTATTATACTTCAAACAACTACCACAGCCTGGGTGTCAACATGAGTGCATCCCCGCTGCGCAATCTGTCCCTCTCAGGTTCTTTCTCCCGGCAGCAGGACAACCTGTCGAACCATCAACTCTATACCAATTCGGGTTATGTCTATTCTGCCATGGCCTCTTACCATATAGGCAATAACTTCAATGTGGCAGCCATGTACAATGGCTATATGCAGAGACAGACCGATGGCTCTGCCAGGGTGAACGATACCATCCGGGTGCATCGAGTGCTCCACAGCTATAGTCTTATGCCCTCATACTCCATCAGTGGGGAAGTGCTGGATCACAGCATGTCGGTATCACTCAACTATACTCAGAACAGGGACTTCAACAAGTTCTCCATAGGCTTGACCGATGTGGATACCAGAGCCCTGGGAGCTTCGTATACCATCGGAGTGAAACCTTGGGAGATGGACTTCTGTACCTCACTCAGCCATCAGCAGACCAAGGGCTTCAATACCCAGTACACCTCTGATGTGGCCTCCCTCACCACAAGTCGTGGTTTCCTGAAGGAGAAGACTCTCAACACCTCGGCTACGGTATCCCTGTGCTACAACCATGTGAAGTACACATCGAAGAGCCTCTCCATGGCTCTCGACCTAAGCGCAAGCTATACTCTGAAGAAGGTACACTCGTTTAGTGCCTCGGCATCGTTCAGCAAGTATGGTGATGTCAATATCACCAAGACCACATCGTCACTTGACGGTACCGACATACGTCTGTCGCTGAACTACCTGTACACGTTTACCCTGTTGGAGATAAAGAAGAAAGCAGACAAGAAAGCAGAGAATAAGATATGAAGACACGCAGACTCATACTATCATTGTTCGTGACCATCCTGAACCTCCTCATGGTGCAGGCTCAGGAAGTTGTTGTCAACGTCAAGCCCGTACGTAACATCCTGCCGCCTCAGGTGATGCTCTATCTTTCCAATACGGGTCAGTATTTCTCTGTCACGCTGATGAACAACAGCGGGGAGGATCAGCTGGTCTACTTCGGACTCTCCTTGAGGCAGATTATGCCCTCCTCTGACCTTGAGATTGTGGTACCTGGCGGACCACATATCCCCAAGCAACCTATCGTGATTCCTGCAGGACAGACGAAGATACTTGATGCCGTGGAGATGCGTACGCTCTTCAATCATGTCAGTTCCGATAATATCCAGATGCCCGCCAACCTGTTTGACGATGTATTGTCTGGCTCGTTCGGTAATCTGCCCGAGGGTACTTATGAACTGGTGCTTCATGCCTATAAGTGGGATCCGATGCTGGCCACACCGCAACTGGTCAGCAATCCTACTCTGAGCAGATGCTCCTTTAACGTATGCTATGAGGCTCAAGCTCCACAATGGATTGCCCCTAATGTGCAGGATGGGGAGATGGGCGTGTACTCGCTTTCCAAGCAGTACCCCATGTTTCAGTGGATGGCACCTGTCATAAACTGCAATCCATCAGCCCGAACCTTCACGTATGACATCAAGATTGTGCAACTCACGGGTATGCAGACTCCCGACGTGGCTATCGACAAGGACCCCGTGGTCTATCAGGTCAGCGGACTTACCATGCCTCAGTGCCTGATACCTACCCACGTTGTCAATACCCTGTCCACGTCGAATACCTATGTGGCACGTGTCACGGCACGTTCCAACTCCACACAGATAGGCAGTCTGGACTACATACATGTGCTCAACGAAGGTATGAGTGACCTGCGTCTGTTCCGCATCAAAGATTATAGTATTGGCATGGAAGGACCAACCACCCAATATGGTGTGCCTAAACTGATATCGCCTGAACCCTACGGACTGAACAGTACCAAGTATGCTACCTTCTCGCCCTCAGAGCCTATGGTCAAGTGGACCGCTCCTCAAGCCACAGGTAATACTTCACAAAAGGTCAATTTCAGATACAAGGTCAGGATTGTCAGTCTTATGCGGGAGTATGAATTGAGCGGGCAGGGCTTGTCAGATGCCCTCTCCAAAGAGAAACCTCTCTATGAAAGTCCGCTCATTGATGCTACACAGTATATGCTTCCCATCTCTGTAATCAACGAGTTTGAGAACAAGAGCATGTATGCCATGGAGGTGGTGGCTATCCCCGACACCGTGGCAGGAGCCTATAAGAAGTATAGTTTTGCTGATGGCGGTCGCTCTCTGCCATCGCTCTTCACTTCCGCCGCAGCTCTCGTGTCACCTCCTGTTCTTGTTTCACCACGATCCTATGACGAATATATGAAGGTGGCCCAGGGCGCCAGCCGAAAGAATAGTGAAATCATCTATTCCAGCAGTCCTGTTGTGAAATGGAGCACACCGGATGTGGCAGGCAAACTGCCGGCATCGCTTAGCTTTGTATATGATGTGAGAATCGTGATGCCTACCGAGGACTATGAGGTGAACAGCACGGACATGAAGCGTGCCCTGGAGGAACTGGAGCCGGTGTATGCCAGGACAGACATCAAAGGCACGTCTCTGGAACTGCCTGCCAGTCTGTTCCATGAACTCGACCTGTCTGCTGGATATATCATGAGCGTAACAGCCCGTCTGCAGGGTAATGAAGCCGACATGACAATGGTCACCATGATTCGTGATGGTGAAAGCGAACCGGCATTCATCACATTCATGGATTCCGAGAAACCTACCACCTATTCTGTGCCGCGCTTTACCACACCCAAACCCGTGAGTGAGATGACCACACACATTGGGTCGAGAGTGAGCTGGAAGAAACCTCTCATCAGTTGGACGGCACCAGAGATGTCGGGAGCAAAAGGTGATGAGGTGAGTTTCTCCTACAAGATAAAGATTGTGGAGCCTACTGGAGATTACGAACCCAATCTGGAAGGAACCATGAAGGCCGTGGAGAAACTGAAACCTCTCTATGAGAAGAGCGGCATTACGGACACCGAGTTTCTGTTACCCTCTGAGTTCATGGAGAAGGCTGATTCCAGCATGCTCTATGTCATGAGGGTTTATGCCATCCCCGATACATCAAGCACGGGAAAGGGCTATACTTATGAAAGTCAGGGACAGTCGGTGCCAGCCATCGTCTACTTCCGCGAGGGAGATGATAATGAAGGCATTGGAAGTATGGCATACAGGGATACGGTCAACAATTTCATCAATCCCGAAATCGTCACACCCAGCTTTACAGGCAATGAGGGTGCACGCAAGCGCTATGTCAATACTGATCTGGCAGTGAAGTGGGAAAAGCCCGAGTATTATGGTGGACATGGAGATGTAAGGGCGGATAGTGTGAGGTTTACCTACGACCTTGAACTCTTCAGGGCCAAGGACTACATGGAGCGCAAGGAGATGCTGGCACAGGAGCCTGTCATCGCACGCAGGGGACTGGAGGTTATGATTGACACCATCCGGTGGTCGGAACTGGAGGGAAAGGTGGAGAAGAATGACTATCTGCTGCTGCGTGTCATGCCCAGAGCCGTCAACGATACCGCTGCCGTATTCCTCAATGACAGTATCAATGTGGTGGACTTTGCCATGACAGAGCCCTTCAGCAAACGTTACTTCCAATGTGCCAATCAGGTGGAACTGGACAATATGAGACCCACCACCATGAAGGCCGCCGACCTGCAGGGTAAGACAGTAACGGTGGGCGAATATGACTTGGTGCTTGATGGTACACTCTCCGACCTCAGTTCGCCAGGTGCCATCAAGGGTACAGGTCATGTCATATGGGCTCCGTTACTGGATATCACGTGGGAGTTGTGCGTGAAGTTCGACTCCATAGTCATCAATACCGACAACCAGGTGATTGCAGGTATGGTGCTTACCGACAAGGCTCCTGACAGTAAGATGACAAGTTCGGGTGTTGTGGATACCTTGTTTACCGACTGGGGAATAGACAACCTCATAGGTGATACCGGCATTCCTTATGCGGACCATTTGCAGAATGAACTTACGGGTCAGGTGAATGGATTGGCTGAGAAAATCAATTTGGCAAGTTACTATGAGCAGGTAACCAAGGGATATGCCCGTATGGAGAATCTGCTGGATGGTGGTACCATAAAGGATGTGGGTTTCCCGCTGGAGATACCAGAGAGGTATAATCCTTCGCCGGTCAATATCCAGATCAACACCATGAAGTTTGCGCCCACCTATGCCTCTATGGACCTCATAGGTACCTTCGTGGTGCCCGAGACAGAAGCCACAAAGGGCCAGATACTTGTCTTTGGTGCTCCGCGTATGTGCATCAGTCCCAAGAGTCTGATACCCGAGGGTGGTACCATAGCCCTGCTCAAGGACTTCACAGTGAATGACCCGAAGTCGGATTTTTCCTTGACGTTCAAAGCTCCGGCAGATGTGGTCGAACCAGTCAATGGTTGCTACTTGGTGTGGAGCGAGAACAAGTTTGCCGAATTGACGGCAGAGATAGACATGGCAATGCCGAACCTGAAGAAGGTGGATGACCTGGGAAATGTCACCGAGCAACAACCCATCCTCAATGTTCTGGCAACCATACGCTCATGGGATGACTGGATTGGTTCGGCCACTCTTGATGCCTTTGAGCATGAGTCGCTGCCTGGCTTCACATTCAATGAGTGCAAGGTAGTAATCGACCATTCATCCAATCAGAATCATGCCACCTGTACCCGAAACACATTCCCAGGCAAGTACAATTGGGAGGAGGCTCAGGTTGATCCTGAGGCTATAGAGGAATGGCAGGGTGTATACATCAGCAGTGTAGAGGCCTCCTTGCCCAAGTCGTTCTCCGTAGGCAACGGCGGGCGCATGAACATGTTTTTCGAGAACATGATCTTTGACAAGTCGGGATGCTCGCTCACCGCTGGTATCTCAAACCTCATCAACTATAAGGCCGGTGATAACGGCTCCATAGGAGGTTTTGCCTTCTCGCTCGACTCCATATATGTTGATGTCATTCAGAATGATTTCAACAGATTTAAGATGAAAGGATGTTTGCAGGTACCGCTGCTGAAGGACTCCGTCCACTACGAATGCAACATCCAGCCTCTGAGTAATTACGAGAATGGCAAGGAGGGCTACTGCTATGTCTTCAGAACATACCAGATGGATAAGTTGTCATTTGACTTTATCCTTGGAGACCTTGATTTCGATGAGAAGCTTACTTACTTCCTTGTTGAGGCTTACGACAAGGAGGATGGAACCACCAAGACCAACTGTTTGTTATGTATTGGCGGAGAGGTAACGATTGTTGGTGCCAAGGCCATAAACGAACAGCTGGAGCATTTGCCGTTCGACATACATATTCCAGGTATAAAGTTCTGCAAAATGCGTATAGCCAACAACAAGAGCTTCGAAGCAAGGTTCTCTGAGGAGGCAAAGAGGATGCAGAGCGATCGGAGGGAACTGGAAAACGACTGGCTTGCGGATGCCAGGAACAAATGGTGGAATAAGGCTGAGGACAAGGAGTTTGCCGATGGTGACATATATATCAACTTCGGACAGTGGGGCTATGCCTCGCCAGAGAAAACCATCGGTCCGTTCACCCTTACGCTTACCGAATGTGATATTGACTTGAATGTCAGTGGCAAGGATGCCGAACTGGAGTTCTTGCTTGGTGGTAAGATAACGTTTAATAAAGACCTGGATATTAGTGGTGAGACCAAGCTCGGACTGAAGAGCAAAATCAGGAACATCACCAGCCTGTCGGATATGTCCATTGAGTTCTCGAAGGTCGAGTTCCACGAGGCGACGATAGAGGTCAATACGGGTCAGGTAGATATCAAGGGTACATTAAAGGTAGAGGACAGCAAGGGCAGAAGTGGATATGGTGGTGAACTGACAATGAAGATTGTAGACATCTTCGAATGCAGTGCCAAGGGAGGCTATTATGAGGAGAATCCCGGTGAGGAAGATAACTTCGACTGGGGGTACTTTGAGCTGACCTGTGGGGACATATCCTTCACCCCTATAACCATCTATGGTCTGCATGGCGGCTTCTACTTCAACTGCTATAGCGAGAGTACAGGAGAGAAAACCTCGAAAGCAACTCCCAAGAAGGGTGCTATAGGTATCATCTTGGGTATGGGAATGAAGGTTGGTGAAGGAACGGTCTTCGACGGCTCATTCGACTGTACGGTTGTTGTTTACAGGAATCCAGAGACAGACGAGTGCAAGCTTACCACCTTCAAGTTCAAGGGAGACATTGACTGTGCGGCAATGATTAAGGCAGGTGTCAACATAGTCTATGAGAACACCGACAAAGACAAGTACTTCCAGCTTGACCTTAGTATAGATGTCAAGGCTGATGGAGGCGCGAGTGAGGCTGTGTCGAAGATTGAGAATGGACTGGCCAAGTTGCAGGAGCTTAACGACAAGTTCGAAGGATATATACAGGAGGCCAAGTGTGGTCTTGACAGTATAATGAGTGACTCTAACGAGTCGAACGACAGGAGTAAGTTTAATGAGCGGATGACTAATGCCGACACGGTGCAGACAGACGACCCAGAGGCAAAGACATCTAATAAGAAAACCTCGGCTATGACGTGGAAGATCAATCTTGAGCTGAAGGTTACGATGAAGAGGGATGGCCAGCCGCTGAAGAAAACCGACTGGTATGTGTGGCTTGGCAAGCCCGAGCCGAGGGATGCACGTTGTGCGTTCATACTTGTCGACTTCGAGAAGAAACCTGTCATTTCCGTCAGTGTGGGTGCTGATGCCTATCTGTGCTTTGGTTCCGAACTGCCCAATGGCGGTCAGCTTCCACCATTGCCAGAGAAACTGGTGAAGTTCCTTGACGGTGGACAGCATGGAGCGGCAGTTAGCGACAATCTGTCTGAAGCTACGGCTGCGCAGGAGAAATCGAAGAAGGGCTTCAATGCCATGTCATCCGAACTTGGTGGCGGCATCATGCTTGGTGCCTCCGTCTGGGGATATATTGACGTTAACCTAGGACTGTTTTATGCCTCGGCAGGTGCCACGGCTGGCTTTGACATTGTGCTGGCGAAGATGCCCGACAATGCGGAGTGCGTGAACCTTGGCCGCAAGCCTGGATTCAAGTCGGGCAGCAACTACTGGTATGCCCGTGGTCAGCTCTATGCCTACCTCTATGCCAAGATGGGACTGCACATAGACCTTGGTTTCTTCGACAAGAAGATAGATCTCGTTGATTGTGGTATAGGAGGTGTCCTGCAGTGTGCCATGCCTAATCCCAACTACTTCATGGGCAAGGCAAGGGTAAAGATACGTCTGCTCGGTGGTCTGGTCAACCTCAACAAGAAGTTCTCCTTCGAGTGTGGTGACGTGTGCCAGATATTCCTTGGCAATGCCCTCGATAACTTCGTCCTCTTCGACCGATGCTCTATAGGTACTGACGACTTTGGCGAGTTCAACACCTATTGCTATAAGGCATCGAAGGACCCGGAACTGGTAAATCCCTATGAGGTGGAGTACAACAAGGGTATCACCCCATATTTCGTTACCAATGCCGACATCAATTCCGACATAAGTATTGTTGACCCGACAGACCTTGACAAGATTGCCAACAATACCAACATTGTGGAGGAAGATGCACAGAAGGCAAGAGCCTCACGCAAGTTCAGGTTCGAGGTGTATACTGGCAAGGCCAAGCTGTATGAGTATGCCTCACTAAGCCATATCGCAAGCAAGTACAGCTCACCCAATGCCACTTATGAGGTTGAGGTAACCTATCAGAACGACAAGGTGCTGCTGCATAAGCTCAACCTGAACCCCAACCGCTATTACAAGCTGGAAATCAAGGGTAGGGCACTGGAGTTCAGAAACGGAACATACATGGATCCGGAGAAATATAATTCTGAGACACATAAGTATGAGCCGGAAGAGTGGTATCAGACAAAGACCATTTATTTCTGTACCAAGCCAGAGATGGAAGCATCGGCATTCACAGACACCACACAGCCGCAAATGTTTGCCAAGCTGGCATACCCGACTTACATTACCCGTGAAGGCCCTCAGTTGGTCAATGACATTACTGTCAATGCACCATTGGTTGACATGAGGTGCCCGCTGATCTCGCTCGATGGCCAGTATAAGGGCCGCCTGTTCAATAATCCAACGGGCAAGCTGACGTGGAAGCTCTACAATGATACTGTGTCTGCAAAGCCCATACAGACACGTAACAATCTGTGGATAGAGAACGACTCTGTGTCTATACTGACCCCAGAGAATCCGTTTACCTATTCTGATACTTCCAACCCATACACCATTACGCTGGAGTATGAATGGACAGAAAACTTCAGTGAGCAATCCATGAATACCGTCATGTCATACAATACTTACGCATCATGTGAGACCACTGCTCGCAATCAGGCGATAGAGAAGATTTATGAGACTTATTTCCCAGGACAGGCTCCTGGTTATGGCTTTGCGGAATCTGGTGGTTCGGCTTCGCTTACCAAGGACCCGATAACGGGACAGTGGGTTAACACTGCGACAGAGTCTACTACCTCTTCTTCATCGTCATCATCAACCTCATCTCTTTCTGGCCAGAAGACGATGTTGAGTACAACTCCCTCATCAAGTATTTCGCAATCGAAGCTTGGGGCTACTGCAAGCTTGTCCTCAAGCTCCAGTTCCTCGGGCAGCACTGTTACAAGTTCCTCTCTTGTCTCGAGCAAATTAGATGGTGTTGTTTTGGGTAAAGGTTCTGGCGGTCCCTCTTTGCTTACTGGTGCGGAAACGGTAAAGGCGTATGTTACGCCAAATCCCTTTGAGGTCGTAGTTGAAGACCTGGGCAATACTGATGCACAAGGGCTGCATCAATACCATGTCACGGTGAAAAAGCCTGGGACAAACAGTTGGAGTGAGCCTCGGAAGATGGTTGTCTATAAACAGAGGGTAAAGGCGTTCGACAAAACCTATACTAAGGACGAGTACCATGAGGGTGGGGCACCGAAGTATTATGGTACGCTCTTCACTGGTACCATCCTCACAGATATCGAGAAACTGGTAACGCTGGATAAAGCCTATACCGACAAGGAACTGCTCGGAGGCGCCACAAAGACAAGTGAGCCGCTGAAGAACCGTCTCGGACAGTACTATATCGTTCAGGAGCCCGCCATGTATATTGACTATCTTGCCAACATGTTCTTCATTGGCGGATATAGGGCAAAATCAGTTGATAATTATCTGGATTATGACATCACAACCACAGAGGCGCTGATATTCAACACTCCTTACGGAACTACACAAGGCAAACTGCGCATATTGAGTGAGTGGGGTGGCGACAAGCAGTTGTACGACAACTATCAGACCATTGAGGACCTGTGCTATCTGAAGTTGGATCGTTTCCAGAAGATGGGCTATAATCATCCGATTTTCTGCGATCCGCTCGATTCGCTTGCGTCCTATATGTATGGTGAGGAGATACCGGCCGGTGTAAGTGCAGGCGTGCAGCCTTGGCATCCTTTGACCCAAAAGTGCTATCTCGACATCATTCGCGGACTTAATGAGTCGTGCCAGACTATGTGCAGCAATATTACTGCATTCTGCTATGATGGACGAAACGCATACAAGAAAGATGTTAGAGACCTTACGAATGAATATATGCAGGGATATATCAAAACCGATTTTTCCGCTGCAACTGTCAATGGAATGATGAGGCTGTTTGAGATAAAGTACCCTTCTTATCAATTGGGTCTGGTATGGAGTGGCAGCATGCAAGGAGCCAGCAGAAACACCCATATCTATGACATTATTAAGATGGACTATAACAAGAATTACCGTCATCCACGTATAAGAGGGAACTTCTTTAATCCTTCAAATGGTGCTTGTGCAGGCGATAACAGCAACTGTTCAGAGGTATTGTATGAATGGAACTACAAGGCTCCGCACAAGAGCGGTTTCTCGAGTGCACAGGTATGGTATGATGCCGAGAAGGCGATGAAGAATGTACAGAAATTGCAGTTCAGACGTTACAGGGTGAACTCTTGGGACTTCAAGAACAAATGCTGGAGGTCATATTATTATGGTATGTCACCAACCATTTCCGAATCGTATAGTGCGTTCAGTGACTCGCCATTTATCTCGCAACCATTCAAATAAACAGAAAAGATGAACAAGAAGAATATGAAACAATCTCTCGGAATGAAGGGCCTTCTATGGGTAGCTATGGTAGCGGTATCGTTATCTGCCATAGCCGATTTGAAGGAATTGACAGGCAACAACCCTGATGCCATGGCTCCGCAGGACACCATTGGTGTAGCTGCCGTACAACAGCAGGCACCTGTAGAAGAGGAAATCAACTGGGATTCCCTGAATAGGTACAAAGCACCATACACGGAGATTAAGGTGCTGCCCCGTACTTATGGTGATAGCGTGGTGTTGCGTTGGGCAGTGGATAAGTTCCCTGAATGGCTGCATCTGGCCCGTCATGGTGTGAATATTGTACGTAGAGATGAATCTGTTGATGGATTTAAGTTTGACACCATTGCCTATGCATACAAGGCACTGACACTGGAACAGTTCAAGGCAAAGTACCCTGACGAGAGCGACTCGCTGGCTTATATGGCTATGGGCTCACTCTATTCCAAGGGTGGACTGAAGGCGGAGCAGACTAAGTATGAGCCAGGGTCAATGGGCTCCTTTGTGGAGATTGAACAAGACCAGATGCTCAGGTTGATGGCGGCTTATCTTGTTTCTGAGTGGAGACAGGACTTGGCCGAAGACCTCGCCCTACGCTTCGTCGACCGTAAGGCAAAGAAGAATGCCACCTATTCTTATTATATAGTGCCTACGGTGAAGGATACTACCAGAACCATGCTCTTTGCAAGTGGAAGGGTGGAGCATCTGAAGAATGTCAAGTTCAAACCGTCACCATATAATGTCACACTTACCGACACTATTACCGGACATGGTAGCGTGACGCTGAGATGGAACGACACCATCAATGGAAGTTTTGAGATTTATCGCAGGATGAAAGGCGAAACGGAATGGAAGAACATCAACCGTACTCCGTATCTACCACCGTTCAAAATGGAATTCAGGACAGAGGATGCCATATATGAGAATACCGTTGGAAAGATTGGTACCTACGAGTATGCTGTGGCTGCACATGATGCCTTCGGAGATCTTACGGAAATGAGTGCGCCCATAACGGTCACCTTCCCTGATATGGATCCGCCAATGGGACCGAGCATAACAAGAATTATCATTGACCGCCCTGTAGACAATGACCCTTCGGCGAAGATATTCGCTGATATCTATTTCCGCAAGGATACGATGGAGCGCGACTTCGTACGCTTTGTGCCAATGTACTACAACGAGCGTGACTCGCTGAAGCAATGGCGGCTGCTCACCAACCAGTATATTGCACCTACGGATACCATGGTTCGTGTGGATGTGACACATACCTCTACGGGCATGATTACCATCGCCGCTGTTGATACTGCCGAGAACATGGGTTATGCCATTCCAAGTCTGATGCGTGTGGCTGACCTGAAGCCACCTATGCCTCCAACAAACCTGAGAGGCCATGCGGAACTTGATGGTAGGGTGTTCCTGCATTGGGACATGGAGGACACGTTGGACATCAAGTTCTACGAGTTGTTCTTTGCCAACGATACCACCCACCACTTTGTACGTGTAAACCATGATATGATACATGACAAGTCGTTTACCGACTCTATATCCAATGATGCCAACCAAAGGTATATCTACTATGCTGTGCGTGCCGTGGACTATGCAAACAATTCCAGCAACTTCTCCGACACCCTAAGGGTCCTTCGACCGAATCCATTTCCTCCAACAGTGGCACACCTTGACTCTGCCTACGTGGGAAGTGAGGATGTGTTTATGAGGTGGGTTGCCGGTAGTGACGAGATGATTTCACACCATGTGGTATATCGCAAGAAGGAAAGTGATAAGGGCTGGAATATCATAGCCGCTTTTCATGGTGACAGTGTGGTTGCCAAGGGCTACTGTATGGATGTTTACGATAAGCCTGAAGTAGACAGGCAGAACCGCTATCAGTATGCTGTAGAGACTTTCAACCTGTGGGGTGTCAGCTCTGGTCTATCCCAGATATACTCCGCTCCCGTGCGTGGCAAGAATGTGGTGGATGTGGAGATAAGGGCTTTTGCTGCTTACGACGAGAAGAGCGGTGAGAGCAGAATCTCGTGGGAGGTGGAGGAGATACCCGTCAGCGTTCCCTACTTCTTCTGCATTTATCGAAAGGGAAAGGAAAACGAGCGGTTTGTATACATGACAGATGTGGATAGTTCGGAACGCCTGTACACAGACGTACGCACACGTCCGGGCGAGACGGCCGAGTACTATGTCTCCATCCGGTTCAGGGATGGCAGGGCTACCAGAAAGTCAAACGTGGTGACTGTGGTGGCCCCCAAGAAGGTAAGGAACGAGGAGTGAACGGACTCACCCTCATCAATCAAACAATATACTACTATGAGATATCTGCTGATACTGTTTGCCGCCATGTTTGCCCTGACGTCCTGCGGCGACTTCTATGTTCTCGGAGGGGAACCAGACCCCTGGGACAGCATCACCATGAGGGTGGGTAGGGACTCGGCCTGTGTGATGCAGGGTGACTCCATGCCGCTCAGGGTGGGCTTTAGTCCCTCCGACCCCAGCATGACTTCCGTATATTGGTATTCAACGGATATGGAGGTGGCCACAATCAAGAATGACACCATGGTGGCCGCCACGCCTGGTGATGTAAATGTGATTGCCGTATCGGCCAACGGCAGACTCAGTGATACCTGCAGGGTGAAGGTTATCGACAGATGGGAGGCCGACAGGCTGGAATACTCCAATCCCTATGATATGGTGGTATATGCCCACATCCTCGTAGGCGGTGAGGAGTGGGATGCGGAAAACCAGATGGTGGCAGCCTTTCTGGGGCAGGAACTTGTGGGCGTGGCTGTGCCACAGGAGGCGTATGGCATCCACTATGCGCTCATCAGGCTCTGGACCGATGTGGATGTTGACGCAGGTAACATCTTCCTGAGATGTTATGACCGCAGGAACTTCATACTCTACGAGTGCGACCAGATGCTTGACCACAATGCCCTGAAGTCTCTGGGCACGCTTTCATCGCTATATCCCATAAACTTCTGAATGACAAACATAATCCTCGTATCATATGAAAATGAATAGGCTTTACATCTACATCATGTTTCTGGCATTTTGCTTCAGTGCCTGTACGCTCACCCTTGACGAATATGGTGAGCCGAAGGAGGAAACTGAGACTGAAGGAGGAGGTGACGGCATCACGTCCCCTCAGACCGTGATCAACGACTTTGCCAGCTGCACGTATCAGTTCCGCGAAGGGGTGAGGATTATTGATGAATCATATCTCCCCTATATCATTAGCACGGAGACCGATACGACTGTATGTGAGACCTACATCCGCCTCCTCAAGAGCATCCCCGGGGATATGATTCCCAGCGAAGGTGAGATTATGGGTACCACCATTATCCAGTTGTTTACCTATACCCTTGCCGACATGGTGAAGCTGGTAAGGGACGATGGCACACATTTCACGATAGTGTCCTCGCCTGTGTCGCTGAATATGGTGTTCAAGGAATTGAAAGTCAGAGTGATTGCCGATGTGGTGGGCGATTCCTTGGAGGGAAATGGTACCAGAGGAGAAGGGTCGGGAGAGACAGTCCGCCTTGTGGGAGCGTATAAGCGAAATGCCCGCACACGCTCGTATGAGGATCTGATTACGGGTGATAAACCTATATATTCCGTAAGTGTTTCGAATACAGGTAATAATGAACCCGATGAGGTTTTTACCGAGATAAGAAAGAACAAGTGGCATACCGCGTTCAAAAAGGCAGATGATGAGGCTTCGTCCAAAATAAAGTTTGAATCGCAGGGTGCGAAATTTTATTATGGTGAGAAATGTTATTCAACCATTGACTGTAAGTTCGACTTGATTGAAGGTCTGAATATATATGTCAAGAACAATGTAGAGAAATGTCTCGGTGTGCATGGCAATAACATCAATGCTCAACTGGATATTCCTACGTTCAGCACAGGAGATGTAGAGGTACCCAAGTATGATATTTTTGCAAAGCGACAGTTCAGGCATCTTGACTTTACGACAGCTTTCCCAAACATCATTTCCGTAGGCTTTGGAATAAAAGTACTGGAGGTATCGGCAAGTATAGGTGTCGGTATGGTCACATCGGTGGCTCTTAAAGCAGAGAATTCCCAAAATCTGCATATAGAGTATAAAACCGAGGATTCTAATTTATCAAATGGTATTGAGGTGACAAAGGAAGGTAAGAAATTCCTTGATCCTGAAAATCCGGCTTTTGCGTTCCAGAGTTTCCGAAAGGAGTTGAATTCGTCAGATTTCAGTGTTGGTACCCGAAACTTCACTCATGTTGAAATCGGCTTGAGTATATCTCTCAATCTTCTGCCCAAGAAAGTGGAAGCAGGTTTCGGAGGTACCCTCGGCAAGGTGGAATCAAATGTCGTAGGCGCAGCTGAGAATTTGACGGTAACGGCATCCTTTACCCCTCTGGTTGTAAATTTTGATTACGATCACACTAATATTGACAAGAGTGATTATAATGAGCAGAGTATATCAAAGGTAAAAGATGGCAATTATACATATTATGCTACACATGGAGCCAAGAACTACGATCGGGCTACTCTTTCCAGCCGTATTACGAACAAGTACATTGATTTGAGTGGATATGTCATGGATGCTAATTACGATCCATACTCAACCGATCGTAATAGCATAAGCGGTTGGATAAACTGGTTTAACGGTCTGCTCTCAGACAAATTCAATGTCCATAGTCATGTATTATGGGAAAAGGAGTCACAGGGAATCTTCCAGACATTCAAGGTAGATTGTGAGTATCTGGGCGAGTTCTTACAGTACAGCCATTATAAGGCTACGGTACATGTCAATGAATCTGATTACAAAAGGGATAATCAGTACGCTGATGTAGGGTCTGTGTTCCGTAACCTTCAGCTCCTTGTCCTTGATCAGGGGGGAGAGCTTCTCCATTTTGCCACTCCTACTGGAGAGGATGCCGACAAGGAGAAAAACCATTATGCCAAATACGAGGAGGACGAGGACTATACTTTCGAATTCTATCTCGATCCCAAGCAGATTGGATATGCGCAATGTTTCATCCTGGCTCCTGCATTCTCGGAGTGTTATGACTGGAAAGGTGGCTGGGGCAACGGTTACTGGAGCCGTCAGTATCGTTATTTTGCCAGGCCTACTTATCATAGTTACGATGGTCATTGGGCTTTTGCCAGCAAGATAGAGCCTTTGGATGTGGTGACAGGAAAGGCCAGCTCGGCATGGATGAACAGCATGGCAGTGGCTGTGGATGTGGACTTCTCCTTCCCGAAAATCTATCCTCATTCTTCTGCGCTCAGAATCATGGCCGAGTTCTATGATGATCAGGGTAACGTGGTCAAGACCGGCAAAAAGAAGATGGAGCCGCAGAAGAGGGATGGAACCGCCAAATACATGTTTTTCTGTGACTATCCCAAGACTACCAGGATGGATCATGTGAAGATTTCTCTTTCCTATGACGATTGGGACCCAGATTTGAATATGTTGCGTACAAATATGAAACTGGGTTATGAAAATAAGTCTTTGATCAAGGGCGATATGGAATTCTGGATGGAATACTCCTCAGCAACCAAGGACATGTGGGCTGACTATAAGTAAGACAGTGGAGAGCAAAGTTCAACTCATTTGGCTTGTGGAAAACGTTCTGTGGTGGATGGAGTGATTTATGTGGGTCCGATTCAAAACGTTTGCTGGAAAAAGGGCATCTTATGGTTAGATGTATGTGGTTGACAATGTTTTTGTCGCGGATATGTGTGGCTTCTTATTCGAACGCTTTCATCAGGTTGTGTTATTTGTGGGTCCACAGCAGTCCGTTTGCCATCACCTATGGTGAGGATTCCATAGAAACAGACATCACTGGTGTGAACGGATCGGACAGCCAGGAGAGCTGGTACACCATCGATGGTATCCGCCTGAGCGGACGTCCCACCTTGCCTGGTGTATACTTCCGTCTGACCTCAGGAGCCAATAGAAAGAGTGAGAAGATAGTGATTAAATAAGATAGGCATCTTATCATGCATAAGTTTCAGCGGGGGGACAGCAGTCTCCCCGCTGCTTTTAGTGACCAATCTGTCAATAGCAATCCGTACTGAGCACTGCTTGTGCTTTGGACCAGATTGCCCTTTCGGTTTGAGGGAGCAATGGAAGTCCATGGTGACTGGCATGAGGGAGGCAAAGGCAAAATGAAAGTCCAAGGTGTATGCTTATGACTTTTCTTTTACTATTCTGTGGTCGGTCTTTATGAGCTCCTCTGGTCGACCGTTCAAAGCTCCTCTGGTCGACCGAGCAGAGGTGCTATGGTCGACCGACCAAAGGTTGCTTGGTCGACCGACCAGAGACCCTTAGAACGATGTTGAACGAAAATTGAACGAAATTGAACGATTATTGAACGAAAAGGCCGTTTTTAGAACGGTTTTAGAACGAGATTGAACGAGATTGAACGAGATTGAACGAGACCGATTCTCCACAAGGATTTTTCCCTTATGATTTTTTTATGATAATCTTTACTTGTAACCCTCAAATCCGCAACTACGCGCCTAATATGATACAGAAGCGAAAAGAACCAGTCGGCACAGGAGCAGAGCAAGATGATACAGCTGGTTCAGGGCATGCAGGACATTAAACTGAATAACTGTGAACGGCAGAAACGCAGGGAATGGGAACGTATACAAGTCAAACTTTTCAAGATTGGATTGAAAGGTCTGCGTATAGGCCAGATACAACAGTCTGACTCAGTGATTTTTACACAGACGACTCACATACTTATCTACTACATAGCTGCAAAATCGGTTGTGGAGGGGTCGATGACTCTTGGAATGATGATGTCACTCACATACATCATCGGGCAGGTGTCTGCACCAATAGGTGAGTTTTATGGCATTCTCTCTATCTTTCTTCTTGAGTTTATCATTCCAAAGTTTCAGCAAAAAAGAAGAGATTTGTTTTCCATAGACCATACACACCATATACGGCAGGAGGAATATGACGGCAAAGAAGGACAGCATGACAATGGCCGTGCTCCAGACAAGATGCTTATCTGGAGTAAGGATGAAAGACATCAGCAGGGAAAGGAGAAACCATGTGGCTGCTATGACAGAGCGGTCTTTGGAAAGCCACCTGTCAATGATGGAGTCATACAGGAGGAAGAACTCGCATACGAGTGCTATCCATGCGAACAAGGAGAAGAAGACAAACACAAATCCTTCCGTGTTTGCCTCCATACGGAAGGCAATCACGGCAAACATTGTCAATGCTATTGCCGCTGTCAATGTCAGGGCAGAAGCATGATGAGAAAAGTATCTTTAGGACGATTCATTGTCAGCTTGATGTTGATTGTTATAGCAGTGCATCAGTGAGTGACCACCACGAAAGCCTCGGGATTGCCCATCCTCAACTTGTTCAGTTTTGTAGTCAGTCCGCCACTTATCGTCATATCTGATACCGACAAGGGATTGCCATTGTAGTGTCTGACCTCACGGATGCCCTTTTCCAACAGCGTTGCGAGATAGGCAGCCTTGGATGCGTCTGTGATTGCATCCTCTATCTTGTAGTTCTGCCTGTACATGAAAGGACGAATGCTTATGATGCCCTTCTGGAGCAGGGCGAATTTCTCCTTATCCACAAATCCTCTTGTGGAGATATTCAGGGCAGTCTGCCTGATGTCTTCATAGATGAGAGACACATCACTCGTAGGCAGTCCCCTATAGCCAAGCTCTACAGGTGCAATCTTTGAGAATGCAGCTTCTGTGATGGTGAGATTGTCCACACGGTCGAAAAGTCTTCCCACATCATACAACTGCTTGATGATTTCAAGGGTAGCCAGCTTGTCGTTCTTGTAATAGGGAATACCTGTGGTTTCTGGTGCAAATGCAGTCAACTTGTCACCAAGGATGTCGCCAATGGACGGGACATTGACCAGCGGACATTCTCCGATAATTTCTATCAACTCACTTTGGATAGGCACACGCTCCACCTGCTGATAGTGGCAGTCCTCATACAGTACGTCCAACAAGATGTACGATGTCCTGTCCATGTCTGCCTTGAAAGCCACCTGATAGAAGAACTTGGAATGGCTTTTTGGCACATCCGTCCCAGCCTGTTTCCGTTCCACAAGCTTATAGTCAATGAATCCGCAATCCGCATACGAGGCAAGATATTGCTCGATGTCTGTACCCGGCGGACACATGATGTCGATGTCTATCGACAAACGGTGGGGAGTGTCATGTAGCAGAAGCATCAGGCATGAGCCGCCCTTGAAGTGGAAAGGACATCCTGAACGGGAAAGCATATCCAGCAGGGAAAGCGCACGGATGACTTTCTCAATGAGGTTAGTGTCTGAATAGTTCAGTTCCTTGGCTTTTGTCTCTATCCATTCGGTGGTAAAACATTTGTTGTCAATCATAATATCTCTTCTATTTCCAATCCGCGCCTTTTCGCATAGCGTCTCAGACGGGTGGCGTTAATAATATAAAGTGCCTTGGCATTGGCCATCATCCGCTCTGCCTCCGCACCTTGCAGGTAGGAGAAGTCTGCATCCTTGTTTATGTCCACCAACAGTTTCTCCAAAGTGGGTACCGTGACTCCTTCCATTGTCTGCAAGGGAGCCTCGGTAACAAGTGGCTTGACGATTATGCCTCCTTTTTCTAGGTCAATGTAGCGATAGACCATATCTGCGTCAGGCATCAGCCACACCTCCTTGCCGGTATGTTCCTTGATATACTCAAACAAGCTCTCCATTGCCTGACGGTCTGTCTCCACGTATGTCATGTTGTTGCCTGACAGATGATGTTGCAGGGGCGCAATACTCTTGCCATTGTATATACATAAGGGAGCAAAAGGAAAACGTTCTTTCAGGTTCCTCGCCAAATCATGCTCCTCCGGTGCCAGTTCAACAGTGAACAGGTTCTTGTGTCCTGCCGAAGCATACACACCTCGGGCTATGCGGACAAGTTCTCCCTTATCCACCATCCTTGAAAGCATACAGTTCATGGTGCTGCGGGTTGTCAAGCCCATTGCCGACAGCCAACCCCAGAGGTCATCCAAAGAGAACGAGTCCTTCTTTGTCGAGTATTGCAATATAAGGTTCTTGTATGTGTCCATCTTGCTTTTGAAGTACTATTTTGTCTGCAAAGGAAATATAAAAACGGCAACAAACAAAATCTATTGCCGTTTTTATATCAATATTAGGCGATTTCTTAGCCCAACTTCAACACTAAGCGGCGGATATTATCCTACATGTCAAGCTGTTTCGTTTTGAAAAATTTCGCGTGGGTACTACGGATTTTTTCGGGAGGAGGATTGGTGGGTTGAATGTGATAACGCCTGAATGGCTGGGGGTGTAACCGAGGGCGCGGTATAGTTCGGCTGCGCTATCTGTGGGGTCGGAGCAGAGGCGTATCTCCACCTGTTCGCCCAAGGCATTGTCGGCCTCGGTGGTGATGGCCTTCTGCGTGGAGAGAATACGCTTTATTCCTGTCCAGTAGTGGGTAATGTCGTGCTGCTTGAGTTTGTAGCGGATGGTGTTGACTATCCAATAAGCCAGCAGACCGAAGTAAAGGGGCGCGTCGGATTTCTCATCGCTCTGTTGGTATATGGGGCGCAACTCAAGGTCCGTCTTCAACTGTCGGTTGCTCGTCTCTATTTCGCGGATGAGATTGTCTCAACTGACACGTTTTCCTGGGTTTCATGATTCTTCCGTACCTTTCTTTGGTTTGTCTTGCAGAAATACAGTAACTTTGTAAGAGAGAAACAAAAAAATCAATCAGTGACAAACTAAAACTCATTCATTCTGATGACGAACAGATTCTGTATTCTGCTGCTTGCCGTGCTCACGGTGGCAAATGTATGGGCCGAGGAGGTGAAGATTGCTTCACCCGACGGCAAGTTGCAAGTGACGGTTTCCGATCACAGTGGTGTGCCCACCTACACGGTTACCTATGACGGCAAGACCATGATGCCCCCATCGCGCCTGGGATTGAAGGCCAGTACGGGAGATTTCACCACGGGCATCTCCATCAAGGGGAACAGACAGAGTCTCATTGACCACCAGTATATGATGACGCGCATCAAGACCTCGCAGGTCCATTATGTGGCCAATGAGGCCGAGATTACCATGCAGAATGCACAGGGATGGCCTCTCACGGTCACCTTCCGAGTCTCCGATCATGATGTGGCATTCCGCTACACCCTGCATCGCGGACAGAACGATACTCCCCGCTGTGCCATCGTGTATTCTGAAGCCAGCGCCTTCAACTTCCCTCAGCACACCACCACCTTCGTTTGCCCCCAAGCCAAGCCTATGGACGGATGGGAGCGTACCAAACCATCCTATGAGGAAGAGTATAAGGCCGATGCCCCTATGGATGCGCCCTCTCAGTATGGACAGGGATACACCTTCCCCTGCCTGTTCCATGTGGGAGATGACGGATGGGTGCTGGTGAGCGAGACAGGCACAGGAAGCAATTATGTGGGTTGTCATCTGAGCGATTACCAGCAGGGTGTGGGGTACACCATTGCCTTCCCCAACAAGGATGAGATGAACGGCATGGGGAGCCCCTATGCAGGCATACCCTTGCCTGGCTCCACCCCCTGGCGCACCATCACCCTGGGCACCACACTCAAGCCCATCGTGGAGACCACCATCCCCTATGATCTGGTGCAACCTCTCTATGAGCCCACCCGTCAGTATAAGCCCGGACGATATACATGGTCCTGGCTCATATGGCAGGACGAGTCCTGCAACTACGATGACCAGGTGCAGTTTGTGGACCTGGCTGCCACCATGGGGTATGAGTACTGCCTGGTGGATGCCATGTGGGACCAGAGGATAGGATATGAGGGTATCGAGAAACTGTCACGCTATGCACAGTCAAAGGGCGTGCAACTGATGCTCTGGTACAACTCCAACGGCATGTGGAACGATGCTCCGCAGAGCCCAAAGGGCGGCATGAACACGTCATGGGCCAGGGAGAGAGAGATGAAATGGATGGCGGACAACGGAATAGCAGGCATCAAGGTGGACTTCTTCGGAGGGGATAAACAGGAGACGATGAAACTCTATGAGGATATCCTGGTGGATGCCAACCGACACGGTCTGCAGGTGATATTCCATGGGTGCACGCTTCCGCGCGGATGGGAACGCATGTATCCCAACTATGTGGCATCCGAGGCCATGCTTGCATCGGAGAATGTATATTTTACCGAACATCATGCAAGGCAGGAGGGATTCGAACTCTGCACCTATCCCTTCACACGCAACGCCGTGGCAAGTGCCGACTGGGGAGGAGTGCTCATGAACACACACATGAGCCGTGACAACAAGAGCCGGCACCAGCGCTTCACCTCCAATGTCTTTGAGATGGCATCGGCACTCGTCATCCAGTCCAGCATCAATGCCGTGGAGCTCTGCCCGAATAACCTGAACGAACTGCAGCCCTTCGAACTGGAATTCCTCAGAGAGATACCCACCACGTGGGACGAAACGCGCTTCCTGGACGGTTACCCCACCCGCTACATCGTCATGGCACGCCGCCATGGCAGCAAATGGTACGTGGGCGGACTCAATGGCAGTCAGGAGCCCATCAGTCTCACCCTCCATCTGCCCATGTTTGCAGGACAAACGGTGACTTGCCTCACCGACAAGCCTGTGAAAAAGAGTAAAAAGGGTCAGGCCAATGATGGAGCTGTGCAGTTGCCCACGCCCATGCAGAAACAGGTGAAGGTGGCAGAGGACGGTAGCCTAAAGGTCACCCTGCAGCCCATGGGCGGCATTGTCATCAGATAACGAAGGGAGGAGTGAGATATGAAGAAGGTGGTCATCATTCTGTTGTTGCTCGTTTCTGCCATCATCTCCCAGGCGCAGGAGACCGTCATGCGTGTCACCCTGGGAGGCGGACTGGAGACGGAGGGATGCGAACTCAGTATCTGCGCCTATGCGGCAGGATGGCTCTCCCTGTCGGCACGTGGCGACTGGAATGCTCCGCAGCAGGATGAACGGCAATTCCAACTTCTCTCCGATGGCCAGAAGACCTTCGAAGGCAAGAGCCGATACGTGCAGAGGGGAGACTCCATCCTGGCTGATATTCAGTTGACCTGCACACGCCAGGTGGACATGCAAAGTCTCTCCGTAGCTCTCAATATCCCTCTGAACAAGAATCGCGGAGGAGTATGGAAGACCGATGCCCTTGGCCATGAGATACCCACAGGAAAGTCCCAGGATGGCAGTCTGAACACATGTCAGGTGCCGCTCCCCTCAGGAGGACAACTGAACCTCCATTTCGCCACTCCCATCCATTATCTGGAACAGGACTTGAGCCGGTGGGGCGATACCTGGAGTCTGCGTCTGGGAGATTATCAGCATCCCCGCACGTTTGCCCAGGGCGAACAGGTCACCTTCCGCTTTGTCATCCATGCCCAGGGGGGAGTTCGGCTGAAGAACGTATATGAGAAGACCGTTGTGCAGGAAGGTCCCCAATGGGTGCGTCTCACCAATCACAAGGACATCCTGCCCGGGAGCGCACTCGACTTCTCCCAGCTCCATCTGCAGCATGCTCCAGCAGGAAAGTACGGATGGCTGAAGGCCCAGGGAGGAACGTTTGAGTTTGAACGCAAACCAGGCAAGCCCTGCCGATTCTATGGCGTAAACCTCTGCTTCTCGGCCAATTATCCCACCCACGAGGTGGCCGACCTGCTTACCGACCGACTAGTGCGCCTGGGATACAACAGCATACGCATCCATCATCATGACGACATCTGGGGAAAGGGCGACCCCGAGATGCGCGACCGCCTGGATTACCTGCTGGCCAAAGCCATCCAGAAGGGACTCTACGTCACCACCGACATGTATGTGTCCCGACACGTCACCTGGCAGGAGCTGGGAGTAGACCGCGAGGGCGAGGTGGGCATGGACCTCTTCAAGTCACTGGTGGGATGCTTCGAACCAGCTTATCAGAACTGGTGCCAGTTTGCACGGGAGTTTCTTGAGCATCGCAATCCCTATACCGGACGCCAATATAAGGATGAGCCTGGGATGCCCCTCCTATCACTCATTAATGAGGGTGAACTCTTCATGGGATTCCACTCCAAGAGTCATGAACCCATCATTCTGCAGGCCTACAGGGATTTCCTGGGCAGGGACGAGCCCCTTGTGAATGGTTCTCCCGCCTTTAATGCCTTCTCCGATGAACTGGAAAGGCGCATAGCCACACGTTGCTCAGCTTACCTAAGGCAGATAGGATGCAAGGCTCTGCTCACCAATGACAACAACGGCCCCCGTCATGCCGATGGTGAAGGCACAACACCCCTCTATGACTACGTTGACAATCATTTCTACATTGATCATCCCCAGTTCCTGGAACGGAGTTGGCAGCTCCCCTCCCGTTGCAACAACGACAATCCCGTGGGATATGGAGGTCCCGATATGTTTCGCAAGAACTACGCCAAGGGCTACTCCAAACCCTATACCATTACCGAATGGAACTTCTCTGGTCCCGGACGCTATCGCGGTTTGGGAGGTATACTCACAGGAGCCAAAGCCGCCATTCAGGAGTGGGATGGCCTGTGGCGATTTGCCTATTCCCACAGCAGTGATGATCTGGTGGACAATCCCGATTCTCATCCCGGATATTTCGATGTGGCAAGCGACCCGCTCTCGCAAGCCTCCGACCGGGCCTCCATTTGTCTCTTCCTCAGGGGAGATGCCCAGGAGGATCATCATCTGCAACTCGACGAGAATACAGGCGTGCTCCGGCTCGATACCAGGCGCATGTGCGGAATATACGCCACCCAGGGCAAGCACACAGCAGGTATCCTCACGGCCGAGATAAGTGGAGCTGCAGGCACCATCTGTCTCTGTTCGCTCGATGGCAAGGACCTCTCTGAGTCACGTCATATGCTCCTCACCCACATTACAGACGTGCAGGGAGACGGGACTCAGTATGCCGATGCCCAGCGCAAGATTCTGCTCCAGTGGGGTAGAGGCACGTTATTGGAGCGCGGTTCGGCACAAGTTACCATCGCCACTTCTGCCACCAAGGCCTACCAGGTGTATGAGACCGATACCACAGGACGCCGCGTGGGCACCTTGCCTGTTACATGTGAGCAGCAGGGCATCACCTTTAGGGTCTCCACAGCCAACGACCGAAACGAAGGCCGTATCTATTACGAAATCTTGGCTCACCCATAATACCCAGTGCCAGTTACGAAGCCTATCATCTTCTGCTCATGTGGTGGAAATATAAAAGAACAGTCTGAAATCAATTCCCTGCGAAACGAATTAGCCCAGAAAACCGCCGAGTTGGAGATGGCTAATGATTCCGTTGGCCTTTACAGTAAAACCAGACCTCCATGCAACGAATCAGATGGCAAAGCTTCTTCGCGCTCGTGTCACCGACAAGGATTTCACTGCCCGCTTTTACTATAGTCTTGATGGTATAGATTTCCATCCTATAGGAAATGTATTGAAGATGGGGTTGGGACTGCCATGGACGGCCAATCGGTTCTGCTTGTTCAACTTCACTACGAAGGAAAACGGAACAGACGGATATGCTGATTTTAATTGGTTTAGGTTTACGAATAAATAACAAACAATAAATGGAACTCACTAAGAGGCATAAGAGTATCATTCATGCTGTTTTTATAATGTTGCTAATTCTTCAGAATAGCGCATATGGCAGACAGAAATCTCCCCGAATCCAACTCAACATGAATACGGATTGGGCATTCTATCGGGGTGATATAAAGGGAGGAGAACTCCCGGAATTGGATGTCACGGACTGGATACCGGCAACACTGCCTCATATCATGCAGTTGGAAAAGAAACATTGCGGAGGAAATTCCATTTATGATGGGGTAGGATGGTACAGGCGTTATTTCCATCTGCCAGAGAAGTATCGTGGCAAGTGTATTGCAGTCTCTTTCGAAGGGGTGATGAATGCTTGCGAATTATATGTCAACGGAAAGAAGGTGACGGAACATAGAGGAGGCTATGTGGGATTTACTTCTGATATATCTGATTTCATTCGGTGGGATGAGAATAATATGATAGCTCTCCGTGTGTCGGCCGAACATGATGCGTTGACTCCTCCAGGCAAACCGCAGGACCGGCTGGATTTCTATTATTACAGTGGCATCTATAGGGATGTGAACATGATTGTTTCGGACAAACTGCACATCACAGATGAATTGGAAGCGGATAAGGTAGCAGGTGGCGGCTTGTTTGTTACCTATCCGAAAGTAAGTAAGGAGGAGGCTGTCATTGATGTTCGTACCCACTTGATGAATGGACGAACGGCTGCTTGCGCAGGTATCCTGCATGTACGCTTAAGAGATGGCAAAGGCAAAGTTGTGGCTGAACAGAAGTCGGCTTTTTCTGTGAACAGCGGAGATGACTGTGAATTGAAGCAGGAACTGACGGTAGGCAATCCAGACTTGTGGCATCCTTATCATCCCAGCCTGTACGATTTGGAGAGTAGGGTTGTGGTGGACAATAAAGTTGTGGATTCACGCACGGAGAAAATAGGCATACGTACTATTCGCTATGACCGTGACCAAGGTTTCTTTATTAATGGAGAACATCTTTATTTGGTTGGGGCCAACCGTCATCAATCCTTCCCCAATGTGGGAGATGCTGCTTCCAACTCCATGCAGGAACGTGATGTGATAGACATGAAATGCGGAGGATATAATGCAGTTCGCGCGGCCCATTATCCGCAAGATCCCGCATTCCTGGCTGCCTGTGACAAATATGGATTACTGGTGATAGAGTGCATACCTGGTTGGCAATATTTCAATGACGATCCTGTCTTTTCTGAACGCTTGTATCAGGTGGAGCGTGAGATGATCAGGAGAGACCGTAATCATCCCTCTGTGATTTTGTGGGAAACGGCCTTGAATGAAACATATTATCCATTGGAGGTGGTGAAGAAGATATATGGAATAGCTCATGATGAATATCCTGGCAACCAAATGTACACCTCGGCAGATTATTACAGCCATGAGGAAACCGAACCTTATTATGATGTGTTCTACAAACAGGTAGGTAGGTCCCCTAAAGACGGAAACGTGATGAGCAATCATCTGGAAGACCAGGTGGCAGTGAAGCCCCTCTTTACCCGTGAATGGGGTGATGGCGTGGGAGAAAAGCCGCGCGTACGATTGGATGAAGATGAGGTGGAACAATTGCGTCAATGCCGTGGCCGCTTCCAACAGTTGACAGGAAAAGGATATTTCGACTGGTGCATGTTGGATGCCAATCCTCGCATGGGAGGGCATTTTCTATGGAGCTATAATGATTATAACCGGGGAGCAGAAGAGGAGACGATGTTTTGCGGTGTGGTTGATGTCAACCGCTATCCTAAGTTCAGTTATTATATGATGCAGAGTATGCGCCCGAAAGAGGTGTCGCAACCGGGACTTTACCAGGGACCGATGGTTTTTGTGGCTTCTTTCAACTCATCGGGAAATTATATTACCTCTACTACTGACATCCCGGTATTTTCGAATTGTGATGAAGTACGTCTTTACCGTAATGGCCGGTTGATAGGTAAGCAGACTCGTGAGGAACGGAAGAAGGAATACGGTGCAATCATAGAAAAGGGTGGCAGCCCATTATATCTGTTCAATGCCGGTGGTTATGAACAAGGTGAACTGAAGGCAGAGGGAGTGGTCAATGGAAAGGTAGTGGTCACCCACAGTGTTCGAACTCCAGAGAAACCACATCATGTCAGGATAGTTGTTCCGTCACATCAGGTTCGGCCTGTTGCGGATGGAAGTGATATGATTCCGGTTTATTTTATTATTTGTGATGCTAATGGGACACGCATAAATGACTCTAAGGCAGAGATAACTATTGACGTTTCAGGCGAAGGAACACTGATAGGGGATAAGATCCGCCGTATAGGTGTCAATCCCCAGCGTGTGGAAGGTGGAGTCGGTTTTGCTTTTGTACGTACAAGCAAGAAAGCCGGCAATATCCGTATTTCTGTTTCTTCGGAAGGTCTGGAAGGGTCAGAAGCGGATGTGAAGAGTCTGCCGTTTGATGGAGATTTATTGCCAGATGGGCATCATGAGCCTTTTGGCGGAAATGAAGAAGATGGGGTTGTCATCAAACCAACTCGTTGGGATAAATATCTGTTGGAGAAACCACGTGCAGATATTCAAACCGTTACTGCTACGTCTACACAAGAGGGTTATCCTGCAGACCATTTGATGGATGGTGATGATTTCAGCTGGTGGATAGCAGGAGAGGATGCTTTCCCCCAAGTGGTCACATTTACATTGGAAAGACCTACTGAGATAGTGGGCAGCCGTATTCGTTTTCAGAAGGACAGTTCTTCATATAAGCACCGAGTGGAAACATCGGATGATGGAGTGGGGTGGAATTTGCTATACGAACGTGAATGTACTGGCTGGGATTTCAAGCCTGTGGCTATGAAACGTACAATAAGATATTTCCGCATTGTCATTGAACGGTCTTCAGAAGGGCGAGCTGGACTGGCAGAAGTAACCTTGTATAAAAATCAGGATTGAACGGAATGAATGCTCATTTCTTTGTAATAATAACGCCATAATGGGAACATGGACAAAGCACAACAGATACTGAAGTCGGTTTACGGATATGATTCATTCCGACCCTTGCAGAAGGAGATCATAGATTATGTAGTATCAGGGCATGATGCGCTCGTACTGATGCCAACAGGTGGAGGAAAGTCCGTCTGTTATCAGATACCTGCTCTGATGCTTGAAGGTGTTGCCATCGTGGTATCTCCTCTAATCTCGCTGATGAAGGACCAGGTGGATGCTTTGCAGGCAAACGGAATTGCTGCCGAGGCCATGAACAGCAATAATGATGAGCATGTCAATAGGGCTATCAGAGAGCGTTGCCAGCAGGGAGAACTCAAGATACTATATATCTCACCAGAGCGACTGTTGGGCGAAATACCCTGGTTGCAGCAGTATGTTCACGTCTCCATGTTCGCCATTGACGAAGCACACTGTGTGTCGCAATGGGGCCATGACTTCCGACCGGAATACACACAACTGGGGACATTGAAAGATTCGTTCCCTCGTATTCCTATTTTGGCTCTGACGGCTACCGCCGATAAAACAACAAAAGCAGACATTATTGAGCAGTTACGGCTGTCTGAACCTCGTGTGTTCATCAGCAGTTTTGACCGTCCTAACCTTAGCCTCGATGTTCGCAAGGCCTATCGAAAACGCGACAGAATCCGTACTATTCTTGAAATAATTGCTCGCCATAAGAATGAGAGTGGCATCATCTATTGCCTCTCAAGAAAAGGCACTGAGGAAATGGCTGCAGAACTTAAGCAATACGGCATATCAGCAGGTCTTTATCATGCTGGACTGTCAGCGCAAGAACGTACGCAGGTACAGGATGACTTCATTAACGACCATATCCATGTCATCTGTGCCACGATTGCATTTGGTATGGGCATTGACAAGAGCAATATCCGATATGTCATTCATAACAATCTGCCCAAGAGTATAGAGAGTTTCTATCAGGAGATAGGACGTGGCGGCAGAGATGGGTTGCCAACGGAGACCATCCTCTTCTATAACCTGCAGGACTTGATCACCTTGCGTAAGTTTGCCGAGGAAAGTGGGCAACGCGACATAAATATCGAAAAACTGAAGCGTATGCAGGAGTATGCCGAGTCGCAGGTTTGCCGCCGACGCATTCTCTTGAATTACTTTGGTGAGACCAGCGATTGCAGTTGTGGAAATTGTGATGTCTGCAAGAATCCTCCGCAGCACTTTGATGGTACCATAATCGTACAGAAAGCACTCTCTGCAATAAAGCGAGCAGATGAGCAGGCGGGCTTTACACTTGTGACAGACATCCTGAAAGGCAGTATGTCGCCAGCGGTAGTGGCTAAAGGCCTGCACACATTGAAAACTTTCGGTGCAGGGCGTGATATTACGGCAGGTGATTGGCATGCGTACCTCTTGCAGATGTTGCATAGAGGCTACATAGAGATAGCATATAATGAGGATAGTCACATCAAAGTGACACCTCTCGGCGAGGAGGTGCTTTTTGGACGCAAGCAAGCAGAATTGGCTGTCATCGTAAGAGAAGACCTCCGCGTCACGAAACGAAAGCGTCATGAGCAATTGCCAGATTCGTCCGATCAGATGCAGACCGCAGACCAGCAGTTGTTTGAGAAACTCCGAGAATTGCGGCTGACCATTGCACGTGAAATCAAGAAGCCTGCCTACATTGTGCTCTCCGACAAGTCTTTGCAGTCGTTGGCTATGATGAAACCTACGAACCTTTTTCTTCTTGGCAATTGCTTTGGAATAGGCGAACACAAAAAGAACCAGTATGGTGATCGCTTTGTGGAACTGATTTGCCGTCATCTTGGGGTAGAGCGCTCACCAGAGCCATTTGAACCCATAGAGGACCTTCCCTTTCCTGATGCCATTGATGCGCCAATAGAAAACAGGAACTCAAAGAATGTACTCTCATACATGCATCAGCAAAAGCAACTTCATGCCAATGCTTACACTCCATGGTCGGACGAAGAGGATAGTACACTTCGCTTCCTGCATCGTCAAGGGAAGACCATAAAAGAGCTTGCACTCATACTGCAGCGCAACGAAGGCTCCATCAGTTCAAGGTTAAGAAAAATGGGAATCATTTAAAAAGCGAATCATGTCCATCTGGAATAAAATCATAGAATCTGTAGGCGGCATTGTCTCAGCTTATGCCAATGAGGAGGTGACGCGCGATGCTTCCAAATATGCCCTTGTAGATTGCGAGGTGGGCATGAAAGACAAGCGGGTTCATGATATTGGGGCTTTGCGTTGGGATGGTGCTAAAGAGCTCTGCTATCTCTGGTAATTACCAGTAAATTAATTTTGATTTCAATTGTAGTTGATTATCAGTATATTCGACACATTTGCATTCGCATTTTGATTGTTTAAGCAAGTTGCTGACAAATTACCAGCAAATAAAATATATGCTTGAAGAGTAATGCGATTACGTTGTCAAAATGACTTGTTTGTGCAAGTAATGACGCCAAATACTTGATAAAAACGTCAATATTTCACTGCAAACGATAAAAATTAAGTGTATTCTGCTGGATTATGAATAATTATTTGTATTTTAGCCCTTGAACAAGAGAAAATAATCATGGCAAAATTAAATCGGATAAGAATCGTTCTAGCAGAACACGATCTGAACAACAAGTGGTTGGCAGATAAACTTGGAAAGGATCAGGCAACTATTTCCAAGTGGGTGACAAATACCACCCAGCCCAGCCTTGAAGCCCTCATTGCAATAGCAAATGCACTTGAAGTGTCTGTGCAGGAGTTGGTGAGACAGGAAGAATTCAATCAAGAGAAATAAGTCAACTGACGAACGAAGCAATAGCAGAGTCAAAGCTTGTTTTGGCTATGCCTTGCAAGAAGGGAGAAGACGAAATCAAATTATTACTGTCCGCTAAACTTTAGAGTGCAGCAGAAAAATTAGGGCTGATTCC
>SAMEA3663036__coassemble_114_pt1 | contig 38182 bp, 38 predicted proteins | sample SAMEA3663036__metabat2_high_PE_022 | metagenome-assembled genome bin SAMEA3663036 (sample SAMEA3663036) | pig gut metagenome | biome: pig gut; feature: pig-associated habitat; material: faeces | place: France | collected 2012
ATAAGTTATATATCCTATAGAGGGGATATGGTGGGATTGCATACCCTCCAATTTTGGACTGAAATAACTGAAATTGAAATCATCACTCACTCTGCCATGAGGTTGTAGTGCTTCAGTCTCTTCTCCAGGTCCTTCACTCTGAACAGCTCCTCAGCAGTTTCCTGGTAGAAGTGCTCACAGGTGAAGACGCGGTGAGGGCTGGCCCTCTTATAAGTTTGCACAGACTGCCGTAATATTTCAAAGTGCGGTTGCAAATATTTGCCTCATCTAAAAGTCTACAGAGCATCCTGCCATGAAGGTGGCTTTGGGCATAGGATAACCATCATTGATCTGGTACCTCTGAGCCAAAAGATTCTCGCCACGCACCCACAGATGGGTATGGCAAGGCAAGGCATACTGCAGCATGGCATTGAGCAGGGTGAAATGTTCCTGCCGCTCCTGTTCACCCGTAGATAGGTACAGGCCGCACACCTGTTGCAAACCAGCTGTTGCCATCCATCTTCCGTAGCGCATGACCGTACCTGCATAACCCTTGTACACGGGTGCAGAAACCACAGGACGCTTCATATGAAGCCAGGAATGATTGGTATTCAGGCTCCAATGCTTGTTCACCTGCCAACTCAATTCTCCCTCTATTCCTGCATTGTTCAGGTGACCGGCATTTACATTCTTCCTGTCCACCACCTGTATGATATTGTCAGCATCAATATAGAAGACGTTTACGCCATAGGTGATGTTCTGTGGAGAGAGACTATGCTTCCAGGACAGTTCGTAGCTGACAAGACGCTCAGGACGCAGGTCCTCGTTGGAGGGAGGATACAGATACATCTCGCGCATGGTGGGATTGCGGAAACCTTTACCGACGGTGGCTTTCAGCTGACCATCTGCAATAGGTCGGAAGACAAGTCCTGCCTGAGGAATCCACTGACTGCATGTTACCGTGTGATAATCCCATCTGATGCCTGCATCAATGGTGAGCCATCGGGTGAAGTGGTGACGAACGTCGGCATAAATGGCTCCTTCATTATTCTTGGCCAGACCGGAGAGTTTATTGGGGGTATCCACCACGTCACCCGTTTCTCTATTGGTATACCAGGCATGTCCGTATATGCGTTGGTAATCGGCTCCCAAGGTCACATTTCCGCCCTCCCAAAAGGAGAAATTCTGATACCAGCTGGCACCTGCCAGAAAATCCTTTGATTGAAAGAGGTTGGCCTGAGGAGTGCCTCCATTCATGGCATATCCATCATTTATCTTATGCCTACCGAAATTGTCATAAGCAGTCAGACGTCCGCTGGAATGAGCATAATGGTTCTCAAGGCTGAGAGAAGCTATGCCTCGCGTAATCCATTGGTCGGCCTCAAGGAGGGGGGCTGTGATGGTTCCAGGCTGCGAGGCAGAATAATGCGTGACGTCCATACTTGCCTGCACCTTCCAGTTGGTGGATATCTGATAAGCCACTTTGGCAAAGGCACCTGTCTGCTGGAATCCCATCCGTGGTCTGTGATTATCGGAACGGGCATATTGCACGGCTGCGGTAGCCTGCCATTTACCCTGACGTACCTGACTGCTGGCTTCGGCCTGTACGGTACCATAACTGCCGGCTGCAGCCTGGATGTGTGTACGCACCCCATCCTGTTCCATCCCACGGGTGATGATATTGACCACTCCCCCCATGGCGTTTGAGCCATAGAGCAAGGATGCAGGTCCACGCAGCACCTCCACCCTTTGTGCCATGAGTGTGTGATAACTGTCGGCCACGGAATGCCCATAGATGCCATTGTATTGCGGTTGCCCATCCACGAGAATCATCATCTGACCAGCTGCCGAAGAGATACCTCTGAGCATCATACCTCCAGACCCTCCACCCGATACGCCGTATCCCATCACTCCGCGACTGGTGATCATCAAGCCAGGAACCTGTTCCATGAGGGTGGGAAGGATATTGGGACGATATTGAAGTGTGAGTTCTTCGCGAGTGACGGAACTTATACTGAAGGGAAGATGTCTGCTCTGAGTGGCCATACGGCTACCGGTTACCACCACATCGCTCATGCTGGACTGCATGGGGATGCTGTCGGATTCGGACACATCCTCTGCCCTCAGGAAAAGAGATGGCAGAAGGAAGGAAAGAGTAATGAAAAGGAATCTGTAATGAAAAGCCATTCTCAACAAATATGTATTAATCCCCCACACCCCACAGGATACGTTCGTCTGCAATGGAAGTCATAGGGCCATGACCTGGATATACTCTTACGTCGGCAGGAAGGGTGAGCAACTGCTGGCGGATGCTGCGCTGCAGGTCCATCTCGTTGCCTCCCAGGTCTGTTCGCCCTCTGCTTCCTTTGAACAGGGTATCACCAGTGAAGAGGACCTTCTGGGAGGGAACATAGAAACTCACTCCGCCTGGCGTATGTCCCGGGGTGGGAAGTACCTGAATTTTTATTTCACCCAACAGCAGTGGCTCATGGACATGCAGCAACTCCCCTCGGGGTGGAAGATTTTCGGTCAGGTAGATACCCATCATCTTTGTCCACGAGGGCATGGACATGTAGACACCATTCTCGCTTGCGGTAAAACGGGGTTGGATACCATATTTATTATATATATATTCCACGCCCAGGATATGATCAAAATGGCAATGAGTCTGAAGGCAAAGTTCCAGACGGAGTCCGTTATCCTCCAGAAATCGGGAGAAGAGCTGTTCTTCCATCCTATCGTTCATTCCTGGATCGATAACGGCAGCCTTCAGGCTGTTCTCATCCCAAATCAGATAGGTATTCTCCTGCAGGGGATTGAAGACGAAAGGATGAATGTTCATAGAGCCGTAAAGACAATCTTTTTGGTTTTGAAATACTCTTCGCTGAAATAGTCGGAGAGCGGGGTGATCATCGTACTCTTCTTATAAGGCATGGTTTCATGTTCCAGTTCGCCACCCTTCAGACAGATGAGTCCATTGGGCAACCCATTATGCCCCTCCCGTTTGATGAGCTTGCGGGCAATATTTGCCAAATCGGCCAGAGGCATGACCGCGCGTGACACCACGAAGTCATACTTGTCCTGGACTTCCTCAGCGCGTCCCCACTGAATGGTCACATTCTTCAATCCCAAGGCAGAAACGACCTCCTGGCATACATGTGTCTTCTTGCGGATAGAGTCCACTAGATGGAAATGAGAGTCGGGAAACATGATGGCCAATGGGATGCCGGGGAAACCTCCTCCCGTGCCCAAATCCATGATGTGGGTATCGGGCTTGAAATGGATAAGCATGGCTATGCCCAAGGAATGGAGCACATGATGCTCGTAAAGCGAATCTATATCCTTGCGTGAAATCACGTTTATCTTGCTGTTCCAGTCATGGTATAGCATGTCCAATGCTTCCATCTGGCGAGTCTGTTCCTCAGAAAGATGAGGGAAATATTTGTGGATGAGCTGCATATGTGTGTCGACTGTTATTTCTGAGGTAAGACATCAGGGACGATGCACGAGGTGAGGTCGGAGTAGGCAACCCTGGCTGTAACGAGGCCGCATGCCCATGGGGCTATCTCATAAGGGTTATACAGGAACTCCACGCTGTCAGTCAGCAATAGGAAGTTATTGTCCCGCACATACACTTCACCGAGCGCGCAGATGGAAGTCTTCTCCACAAGCTGGTCCATGGAAGTGCACCCATTCTTCTTCATCAGACTCTCCTGGATGAGTTTCTTCACCTGAGGGAGGCTCTCATCGCGGAAGAAATCGGAATAATGGATGGCACGTCCCGTAAGGTTGTTCACATTCACACAATACTCTTCATAGCTACCATGGGCTCCCCCAAGATAAGAAGAGAGTGCCATACGATATGCCGACAGACCAGGATAAGAGTCTTCTGCCACCGATGATTGGATTTCATAGGTATACTGAGAGGAGAAATTGTCCCCTCCTGTGAAATCATAAAACTCTTTCAGTTCGGATTCAAAGGCACGGGAAAGAGAGTCTGCCTGAGTGTGAATGACACTATCCAAAGGTATATCATCCCTGCCCCAGAAAGCCTTGGTAAGGGTACTGTTGAACTGACGAGAGGCCTCATCGTCTCCCTTGGCTGCAAGCACACGGAAGAGAATATCGTAGGAAGGGGTCTCACGTCCTTCTACAATCTCTTTGTGCAGGTGATAGGTGATGGTATCCAAGACCACTCCCTGCTGAGCTTCTATGGTCAGAGAGTCAGAGGTGGAGGTTTTACTGGTCTGATTTCCTGTGCAACTGACGAGCAGAGTCATCAGTGCCATCATGAGGTTGTACTTTTTCATGTCGCTGAATTATGATATAAAACAATGCTGTAGCACCTAAGATATAGGGATAATACAGGTACGGAATTATCTGCAGGGGATTTATCTTGGCCAGTCCTGATGCTATGAGCATCTGTGCACCATAGGGGATGAGCCCCTGGGCAAAGCAACTGAACGTGTCCAGCAAACTGGCAGAACGGCGAGGATCGATATGGAATCGGGTGGATATCTCGCGAGCGAGTGGTCCCACCGTGAGGATGGCTATCGTATTGTTGGCTGTACAGATATCCGTGAAGACCACCAGGGTGGCAATACTCATCTCTGCTCCTCGCTTGCTGGAAATATGACGGGACAGACGTTGGGTGAGAAAGGTTATGCCACCACTTCGGTGCATGCCTTCCACCAGTCCGCCAGCCAGCATGGTGACGATGATGAGCTCGCCCATTCCCATTACGCCATCGTTGATAGCATGAAACCATCCGAACAGGTCAAAACGCCCGAGAGCCATGCCCATAAAACCCGACATCAAGGTGCCTGTGGCAAGAACGAGCATCACATCCATGCCACAGAGGGCTGCAAAGAGTATATATATATAAGGTATGACGAGCAATCCGTCGGTCTGCAATATGCTTTCGGGAGCGATGTCCACAGACTGGTTCTTCCCTATCAGGAGATAAAGCACAAGACAGATAAGGGCTGCGGGGACGGCTATACGAACATTACTGCGAAACTTATCTCTCAACTCACAGCCTTGTGTCTTGGTGGCCATGATGGTGGTATCGGAGATAAAACTAAGATTGTCACCGAAGAAAGCACCTCCTACCACTATGGCCACGGTGAGAGGAAGAGGAAAACCTGCCTGGTGAGCCATTCCTCCTGCTATGGGCGTAAGGGCTGCAATGGTGCCCACACTGGTACCCACACTCAAGGAGATAAAGCAAGAGGCCAGGAAGATGCCACAAAGTATCATGCTGGATGGCAGGAGACTGATGGCCATGCTGACGGTGGCATCGATGGAGCCTGCCTGCTTGGCTGTGGAGGCAAATGCTCCCGCCAGAATGAATATCCATATCATGGTCATCAAACCAGGACGGCTGGCACCATCTGTCAGCACCAGGAAACGCTCCCCCACACTCTTACCAGGCATGGTGAAGAGAGAGAAACCACAAGCTATCAGAAATGCTACGATAATGGGCACAGCGTAGAAGTCCCCAGCAAACAAACTGAGGACAAAGTACGTGAGGAGAAACACCAGCAAAGGGCTGAGTGACAAGATCCCTCTACGATATCCTATTATCTGTTCCATGCATACAAATGTACTATTCTTTCCCCAATTATGGTACAATAAGAGCACACTTTTGAGGAAAAGAAGAGAAAAGATGACCAAATGAGCATAAAATATCAACTTGTTTGTATAAATTTGCAAAGCAATTAGACAAAGACTGCAAACATAATACAAGAGAATACCATTATGAGCAAAATCATAACCATGGGCGAAATCATGCTGCGCCTGTCCACTCCCGGAAACAGCCGGTTCGTACAGTCCGACAGCTTTTGTGTCAACTATGGAGGAGGAGAAGCCAACGTGGCAGTAAGCCTTTCAAACTATGGACATGATGCATATTTCATCAGCAGAGTACCCGCACACGAGATAGGGACTGCAGCTGTCAACAGTCTGAGAAAAACAGGTGTTCACACCCCATATGTGATTCGCGGAGGTCAGCGACTGGGAATCTATTATCTGGAGACTGGTGCAAGCATGCGACCCAGCAAGGTCATCTATGACCGCGCACACAGCAGCATGAGCGAAGCAGACGTTACCGAATTTGACTTTGACCAGATATTCCAGGATGCGGATTGGTTCCACTGGAGTGGAATTACCCCTGCCCTGGGAGCAAAGGCTGCACAATGTGTGGAAGCTGCATGCAAAGCAGCCAAGAGAGCTGGTGTAACCATTAGCTGCGATTTGAACTTCAGAAGCAAACTGTGGACATCAGAGCAGGCCATACAGGTGATGACACCACTCATGAAATATGTGGATGTATGCATCGGCAATGAAGAGGATGCCGAAAAGACCTTGGGTATCAAGAACGAAGCCAACGTAGACGCAGGCCTGACTGACGCCGACTGCTATGAGCAGACCTTCATACAGCTCCACCAGCGCTTCGGATTCCGCATCGTGGCTAGTACACTTCGCGAAAGCATATCAGCCACACACAATGGATGGAAAGCCCTGCTCTACGACGGAGAAAAATTCTACAGGAGCAAGCATTATGATATCTGTCCCATCGTGGACCGTGTGGGAGCAGGAGACAGTTTCTCGGCAGGACTCATCCATGGACTGCTGAAATGGCAGGAGGCAAGCCAAGCACTCGAATTTGCTGTAGCTGCAAGTGCCCTCAAGCATACCATACCAGGAGACGTGAACCTGATGTCGGAGGCCGAAGTCTTATCATTGGCTCAAGGGAACTCAAACGGAAGGGTGCAAAGGTAACCACATCGAAGTTCAACAATCATACAACAATGAGGCGAGTTCTGTGCCCGCCCATGCTGTATGCAATTTATTATTTATGGCAAGATATGACAAACTGCAGGTAATGACCAAGATGGCTGCCTCGGGGATGATACCAGTATTCTATCATCCCTGCCAGGAGACGGCTTGCCAAGTTATCCAGGCCTGCTATGACGGAGGAGTAAGAGTATTTGAGTTTACCAACCGTGGTGACTTTGCCCACGAGGTGTTTGCCCATTGCATGAAATACGTTCAGGAGCATTGTCCCGACATGGCACTTGGCGTAGGCTCTGTGGTGGACTCCCCCACGGCAGCCCTGTACATCCAGATGGGTGCCTGTTTCGTGGTGGGTCCGTTGCTGAATGCAGATGTTGCCCGATTGTGCAACCGCCGTCAGATACCCTATATACCCGGATGCGGAAGCGTGAGTGAAATAGGTACAGCACAGGAACTGGGTTGCGAAATCACCAAGGTGTTTCCCGGAGATGTCTATGACCCTGCTTTTGTCAAAGGGATGATGGCTCCCTGCCCATGGTCCAGGATTATGGTTACAGGGGGTGTGGCTCCCGAGGAGGAGAACCTGCGAGGATGGTTTCAGGCAGGTGCCTTCTGTGTGGGCATAGGCAGCAAGCTCTTCCCCAAAGGAAGTGTAGAGAAGCAGGATTGGGATGCCATCAGCACGCGCTGCAGGGAAGTATTGTCCTGCATAGCACGCATCAGAGGCTGACGCCGCTCCCCTGCAGATTAGATTCCGATAACCATCAGCATTCCACAAGCGAGGGAGAACGTGAGGTTTTCTGCTCGCAGGAATCATTGTGTATTCTCTTTTTCGTAACTTTGCGCTCCGAAAGCAAGATAAATGCATATGGCATCAACAAAAAGAATAAAAAACAGATGGTTTGTACCAGCAGGTCTTGAACCTACGGAAATGGACCTGAAGATTCTGGCATGGCAAGAGAAGGGGAAGATAGTACCCACTCGCGACCTCATCAAGACCCACCAGCAGATAGAAGGAATCCGCCAGGCAGGGAAGCTCAACACGGCTGTACTGGACCACGTGGCCGAACACATTCACGAGGGAATGAGTACGCTACAGATAGACCAACTGGTATACGATTTCACCACTCAGCATGGAGGCATCCCCGCACCTCTTCATTACGAGGGATTCCCCAACAGTTGCTGTACCAGCATCAACGATGTCGTTTGTCATGGAATACCTTCCGAAGATGACATCCTGACGGAAGGAGACATCATAAACGTGGACTGCACCACCATTCTGAACGGATACTATGCCGATGCCAGCCGCATGTTTATCATCGGACACACCACGCCCGAACGTCAGCGCCTGGTGGATGTGGCATGGGACTGCCTGAAGGAGGGCGAGAAGGTTTGTGCCAACCCCTACGTGTTCGTAGGTGACATAGGAAATGCTATAGCACGATTGGCTCACAGCCATGGTTATAGTGTGGTGAGAGACTTGTGCGGACATGGAGTGGGCGTTGATTTCCACGAAGAACCAGATATTGTTCATTATGGACGCAAGGGCACAGGAATGCTGCTGGTTCCTGGTATGACATTCACCATCGAGCCCATGATCAACGAGGGCGACTGGGAAGTATGTGGCGATGCTGAAGATCCCACAGAATGGATTGTTCTCACCGAAGACGGAACGGATAGTGCTCAATGGGAACACACCTACCTGATGACTGAAAACGGTGTGGAAATACTGACCCATTGAACATACAGATGCCCTGAGGGTGGCATACGGACAGCCCCTTCCTATTGGCACTATACACACTCACCAAACGACAGAGAGAAAGAAGAGCAGAAAGATGGACGAGAAAACCTACATACTGGGAATAGAAAGCAGTTGCGACGATACATCAGCGGCTGTGATGTGTGACGGAATCCTGCTGAGCAACGTTACTGCCAGTCAGGCTGTACACGAAGCTTATGGAGGCGTGGTGCCCGAACTGGCCAGTCGTGCACACGAAAAGAATATAGTACCCGTGGTGGACCAGGCTCTCAAGCGGGCTGGTGTGGAAAGGGAACAGCTCAAGGCCATAGCATTCACACGAGGACCTGGTCTGATGGGCTCTCTGCTGGTGGGAGTTTCCTTTGCCAAAGGGCTGGCGGCATCGCTGGGAATACCCATGATAGACGTCAATCATCTGCAGGGTCACATCCTGGCTCACTTCATCCATACCGAAGGCGACGATTACCAATCCCCCACCTTCCCCTTCCTGTGCCTCTTGGTGAGCGGAGGCAACAGTCAGATAGTGCTGGTGAAATCATACAAGGAGATGGAAATCATCGGGCAGACCATAGATGATGCAGCAGGAGAAGCCATTGACAAATGCTCCAAGATCATGGAACTGGGATATCCAGGAGGACCTATCATAGACAGACTCGCACGTGAGGGAAACCCTGAGGCTTTCCAATTTGCAAAACCAAACATACCTGGCTATGACTATAGCTTCAGCGGACTGAAGACCAGTTTCCTCTATTCCCTCCGCAACTGGGTGAAAGAGGACCCCAACTTCGTGCAGAACCATCTCAACGACCTGGCTGCCTCACTCGAAAAGACCATCGTGGACATCCTGATGAAAAAACTGCGTATGGCTGCCAAGGACCTGGGCATCAAGCAGGTGGCTGTGGCAGGAGGTGTGTCGGCCAACACAGGACTGAGAAATGCATTCCTGGATCATGCCAAGAGATACAAGTGGAAAGTATTCATACCCAAATTCGGATATACCACCGACAACGCCGCCATGATAGCCATGGCAGGAACATTCAAGTATCACGACCGCGACTTCTGCCCCATGTCGGCACCGGCTTATTGCAGAGGCACCCTCTGAAATAACATAGAATATGGCCATAAAATCAAACAAGATAAAAAAAGAAATGAGGCAAATGCTTGTGAGTTACAAATAATTGCTATACTTTTGTGCCTTGTTTGGAAGAAGTTGTATTTGGAATAGTAAAAAGAAGAATGAAATGTCTAAGATTTGTCAAATTACAGGGAAGAAAGCCATGATTGGCAATAACGTTTCACACTCAAAGCGTCGTACCAAGAGACATTTTGATGTGAACCTCTTCACCAAGAAGTTCTACTATGTAGAGCAAGACTGCTGGATAAGCTTGAGCATCAGCGCATCTGGCTTGCGTCTTATCAACAAGGTAGGTCTGGATGCAGCTTTGAAGAATGCTGTAGCACAGGGCTATTGCGATTGGAAGAACATAAAGGTTATCGGTTAACGAGTTTAGGAGTATACACAATATGGCAAAGAAAGCTAAAGGCAACAGAGTACAGGTGATTCTGGAATGCACCGAGATGAAGCAGAGCGGTCTGCCCGGAACATCTCGTTATATTACCACCAAGAACAGGAAGAATACTCCCGAGCGTTTGGAGTTGAAGAAGTACAACCCCATCCTCAAGAAAATGACTGTTCACAAAGAGATCAAGTAACACCCACACTTAAGATTCTAAGACAATGGCAAAGAAAGTTGTGGCTACGCTTCGTACAGGCAAGACCGACGGACGTTCCTATACAAAAGTTATCAAGATGGTTAAGAACCCTCAGAACGGTTCCTACTCTTTCGATGAGCAGATGGTTCCCAATGAGGCTGTGAAGGATTTCTTCAAGAACTAATCAGAAGAATACATCCTCATACATACATATCAGACTGTGTCCCAATGGCGACACAGTCTTTTTTTTGGGCTTTCCTGCCAGGAATTGGGAATTCATTGGCTCAGCGTAACGGCCCCCTGATAGAATGGGCGGGGCAACTTAACTTTAAATTTGAGGCAAAAATATGGCTAAAATCGCCTTCCTGACGTTATTTAAGATGGAGAATTGTCTGTATTTGCAGGAAAAGTTGTAAGTTTACCAGCAAAGTATGCAAAAGTTTTGAATTAACGAAAGATTTGTATGGCAAAAGTTAAGAGCGATACATTGCATGTGAAGGGCATAGATGTAGGTATCTATACCGAGGATTACCGTAACGAGTACATCTCGTTGACGGACATTGCTCGTTTTCGCAACAGCGATGACCCACGCTTTGCCATACAGAACTGGATGCGCAACCGCAATACCATTGAGTTCCTCGGTCTTTGGGAGAGTCTCCATAATCCAAATTTTAACCGTGTTCAATTCGACACGTTTAGGACAGAGGCTGGACTGAACCGCTTTGTCATGACGCCCTCAAAGTGGGTGGAAAACACGGGGGCCATTGGTATTACAGCCAAGGCTGGACGCTATGGCGGAACATACGCTCACAGCGACATAGCAATGGAGTTTGCCTCGTGGATTTCCGCTGAGTTCAAGCTCTACTTGATGAAGGATTATCGCCGCCTGAAGTTTGACGAGAACTCGCGGCTATCTTTGTCATGGAATCTCAATCGCGAGATTTCGAAGCTCAATTACCGCGTACACACAGATGCCATACAGCAGAACCTGTTGCCACCAGACCTGACGCGAGAGCAACAGTCTTTTGTGTATGCTGACGAGGCCGACATGCTCAACGTGGCCCTCTTTGGTTTGACGGCAGCACAGTGGCGGTCACAGAATCAAGGGTGCAAGGGAAACATACGTGACTATGCCTCGCTACAACAACTGCTTGTCCTGGCGAACATGGAGTCATACAATGCACTACTCATTGAGCAGAAACTCCCACAGACAGAACGTCTGCAAATGTTGCGGCAGATGGCTGTCAGACAGCTACAGGTGCTGTCTTCACTTGATGTGACCAATCTACCAAGTCTTCCACCCGGCATAGGCAATGATTAACCATTGCTATAGAGTATTTATGAAGAGAGCAACTTACATAGAGCAAAATGTTAGAGCCACCGAAAAGTTTGGTGGTTCCAATATTTTTTGCTACTCTCTCAGGTTCTCACCTGCAATAACATCATCTTTATATACCGTCCGCACTGGCGTGTTAAGATAGGGATTTCCCTTCATTCCGCAATAGGAGGCCGCATTGTTTTTTTACATCACGGCTTCATTGCCTAAGAAAAACAGGTTATTATCGTCTTTTCCCGCAGGTACGTGCGAGGACGGTTGCAGGTACGTGCAAGGACGGTCGCAGGTACGTGCGAGGACGGTTGCAAGTACGTGCGTCCGAGAAGAGCAAAACTGGCACTGGAAGCTTTCTCTTGCATGAACTCCGATGGTCTTAAGAAAGCAATCATTACGTGTAACGGAAAAACGACGAACTGATGCTGAGTAAGATAGAACCATCAGATTTTATCAGCAGAAACTGTCCATTTAGAAATTCTAATATAGGTTAAATAAAAGGTCATTTGGGATATAAAAAGGAGCATTCTGTTGTAAGGGAAGGGGAAATGGGCTAACTTTGCAATATGGAAGAAGAAGAAATTCGACAACGAATTCACCAACTTGACATGCAGATTGCAACGTACCCCAACAACGAAAGTCTGAGACTGGAAAGGGGAAGACTGCATTGGAAACTACAGGATTGGCAAAAATGTATAGCGGACTTTAATCAAGCTATCAGCGTCAACCCTAACAGTACTGCGATTACTTTACTCGAGATGGTCCAGAAAATAATCGGCTATTATTATAAAGATAGATACAACCCATGACATTCCCTATGTGCATGATGCCCGTTTGACAAACATTCCGAATGCCATGGCACAAACAAAATCATAAATAAGTACAGCAAATAATGTGTAAGCATCAACAATCCATACATGGTGCAATCGTTGTGGACACCGAACGCTGCAAGGGATGCGGCCTCTGCATTGACGTCTGCAAATTCCAGCTCATCAGACTCTCAGAGCACGTCAACCACAAGGGATATCACTATGCAGAACAGACGGACCACACATCCTGCAACGGATGCACATCCTGCGGCATCAATTGTCCCGATGGCTGCATCACAGTATATCGCATAAAATCAACCTCACAACCAGGTCAGTCATGAAATGTAACAGCAACACAGATATTACTCTCCTGAAGGGAAACGAGGCCATCGCACATGCCGCCATACGCAACGGCTACGATGGGTTCTTCGGTTACCCCATCACTCCACAGAGCGAAATACTAGAGACTCTGGCCGTAGAGAAGCCCTGGGAGACAACAGGAATGGTGGTACTCCAGAGCGAATCAGAACTTGCCTCCATCAATATGATTTATGCAGGTGGAGCATCGGGGAAATGCGTGTTCACCTCTTCCTCCAGCCCAGGTATAGCACTCATGCAGGAAGGCATAGCCTACATGGCTGCATGTGAAATACCCGGACTCATCGTCTCGGTGCAGAGAGGAGGCCCTGGTCTGGGCACCATACAGCCCTCCCAGTCGGATTACTTTCAGGCTGTATACGGAGGGGGTAATGGTGATTATCATGTCATCGTATTGGCTCCCTGCAATGTACAGGAAATGGCAGACATGGTGGGACTGGCCAAGGAATTGATGTTCAAGTGGAGAACACCTGTCATGATACTCAGCGATGGAGCCATCGGACAGATGATGGAAAAATGCATACTGCCCAAGTTCACACCAAGGCGCACCGATGAGGAAATCAAGCAGCAATGTCCTTGGGCCACAAACGGACTGGGACTGAAGAAACGCGACCACCGCATCATGACCTCTCTCGAACTGGATCCACATCTGATGGAAGAACGAAACATACAGATGCACAAGAAATATGACCAGATACAGCAAGAGGAAGTCAGATACGAGGAATACCAGACAGAGGATGCCGACATCATACTCGTAAGCTACGGTCTGGCTGCACGTGTATGCATGGGAGCCATGGAGGAACTCAGGCATGAGGGCATCAAGGTGGGACTGCTCCGCCCCATCACCCTGTGGCCATTCCCAGAAGGACGTCTGAGCGAACTGGCTGAGCAAAAGAGACAGATGCTCGTGGTGGAAATGAACGAAGGACAGATGGTGCAAGACGTGCGCCGGTCCGTTCAGGGGAAATGCCCTGTGGCATTCTATGGCAGAAGCGGTGGAATGCTGGCTTCGCCCGATGAAATCATATCCACCGTAAGGAATCTATAAGCGCAACGAAACATTATGGAACTAAAAGATATCATTGCCCCTGAGAATCAGGTGTATGCACGCCCCGACCTGCTCAACGATACGCCTATGCACTACTGCCCAGGATGCAGTCATAGCATGGTACACAAGCTGGTGGCAGAAGTGCTGACAGAGATGGGGATCACAGAGAATACCATAGGTATCTGCCCTGTGGGATGTGCCGTCTTTGCCTATCGCTATATCGACATTGACTGGATAGAAGCCGCACACGGAAGAGCACCTGCATGTGCATCGGCGCTCAAACGCCTCTGGCCCGACCATTTGGTATTCACATATCAGGGCGACGGTGACCTGGCATGCATTGGTACAGGAGAAACCATTCAGGCTCTCAATCGCGGGGAAAACATTGCCATCATCTTCATCAACAATGCCATCTATGGAATGACAGGAGGACAGATGGCACCCACCACACTCATGGGCATGAAGACTTCCACCTGCCCCTACGGAAGACAGGCCGACCTGCACGGATACCCCTTGCACATCACAGAGATAGCTGCCACACTGGAGGGAACCTGTTACGTGACAAGGCAAGCGGTCAACAACACAGCGAATATTGCACGTACGAAGAAAGCCATCAGACAAGCCTTCCAGAACTCACTGGACCACAAAGGTGCATCGCTGGTGGAAGTGGTCAGCACATGTTCTGCAGGATGGAAAAAGTCTCCCGTGGAATCCAGGAAATGGATGGAAGAAAACATGTTCCCCTATTATCCACTGGGGGATCTCAAGAACACAGTCTCCACGAAGCAGAAATAAACGGAAGAATCACAAGAGACAACAGAAGAGATGAAAGAAGAGATAATCATAAGCGGATTCGGAGGACAGGGAGTGCTCTCGATGGGTAAGATTATTGCATATGCAGGACTCATGGAGGGAAAAGAGGTATCCTGGATGCCATCATACGGACCCGAACAGCGAGGAGGTACTGCCAATGTCACCGTCATCATCAGCGACCACCGAATAGCTTCTCCTATCCTGTGCAGATATGATACAGCCATCGTGCTCAACCAACCATCACTGGAGAGATTCGAACCTCTTGTCAAGCCAGGAGGAACATTGATATATGACCCGTACAGCATCATGTCGGAGACCAAGAGAACTGACATCAATGTGTATTGTATCCATGCCATGGAGGAAGCAGCACGCATGCAAAATGCCCAGTTGTTCAATATGTTCCTCCTGGGAGGCTTACTCAAGGTGAGGAATCTGGCCACTACGGACGACGTCATTTCCGGACTGCGGAAGGTTCTTCCACCACGTCACCACAATCTCATTAAGCAAAACGAGGAAGCCATCATCAGAGGCATGGAGCTTATTTACCGCAAGTAAGTATTCCCGCATCCTTCCCATATAGGGTCAAAGATACCTTCCAAGGCAAGTACACAGCCCTTGGGAGGTATCTTTTTCTTATCATGAACACACACAAAACGAACTTTGGGGGAAACCTGTTCAACCCATAAGAACGGGAATGGTCATCATTCAAAACGAATGCTCCGAGCCGGATGAATGCTGGAGATAATATAACTGGGCAGAATGAGAGCCATGACACACGATACAAGGGTGAAGATGTTGACGAGAAGGAAATAGGGCCAGCAGAACAGAACAGGTACTGAGTCCACATAATAGACATTAGGGTCCAGATGAACAATACCTGTGAAATACTGAAGAACTATCAGGGCAAAGGCCAGAAGGTTTCCATAAAGCATGCCGCGCAAGACTATGAAGACTGCATAATGAAGAAACAAATGGCGCATCTCGGCATTAGTGGCACCCATAGCTTTCATTACACCTATGAAGTTGGTTCGCTCCAATATAATAATGAGCAGTCCGCTTATCATGGTAAAACCAGCCACACAAGTCATCAGAATCAATATGACCCAGACGTCCAGGTCCAACAGATGCAGCCAGGCAAAGACCTGAGGATAGAGTTCGCGAATGGTCATGGAGGTGTATTGGGCACCATAGGCATCATGCTGTTTGTGGATGGACTTCACCAGATGGTCTCTCACATCGTCCAGTCGGGTGATATCATCGGTAAGAATCTCTGCTCCTGACATCTGATGGGTATCCCAATTGAGCAATCTGTGGACGGTATACAAGTCGGCATAGACAATTTGTTTGTCGAAGTCAGCCAGATGAGTACAGTAAATGCCACTGACACGAAAGCGGCGGGCCTTGATGCTGTTCTCAAAGAAATAGGCATAAACGGACGAACCCACCTGAAGTTGCAACTGTTGGGCAAGCTGCTGAGAGATAAGCAACTGCCCAGAAGAAACAGAATCGGTAAGATGAGGCATCTCACCTGCCACAAGATGCTGGGAGAGGAAACTGGTATCATACTCTTGGCCTACACCACGAAACACCACTCCGCGGAATGATTCATCAGTCTTGAGCATGCCAGGCTTCACGCAGAACCGCTGTACATGACTGACACCGGGAATGGCTTCTATACGCTCGGTGATATCAGAGTCTATCACTATGGGCTTCAATTCCTCGGAGCCCAAGCTTTCGTAACTGAAAACCTGAATATGTGAACCGAAGCCCAACAACTTGGCTTGTACCTCATGTTGGAATCCCAGCGCTATGGACACGCTGACAAGCATGACCGCCACACCTATGGCTACGCCTATGGTGGAAATCCTGATGGCAGGACGTGATACTCGAGCCGCATCGTCCTGATGCGAGAATATTCGTCGAGCCATCAACCATGTGTACATAGGCGCAAGTCAATGATAAATATCAGCGGATGGTACCGGGATATGACTCCAGAGCCTTACGAAGAACGAAGAGAGCACGATTGAGATCTTCCTTCTTGAGCACATATGCCAGACGAACCTGGTCACGACCAACTCCTGGTGTGGTATAGAAACCTGCAGCAGGAGCCATCATGACAGTCTCGCCTTCATACTGGAAATCACTCAGACACCATGCGCAGAACTTCTCGGCATCGTCAACTGGCAACTTAGCCACCGTATAAAAGGCGCCCATGGGAATGGGGCTATATACACCAGGGATGCGATTGAGCCCGTCTATCAGGCACTTACGGCGCTCCACATATTCGTCATAAACCTCACGTCCGTATTCTTCGGGTTCGTCCAGACTGGCTTCTGCTGCAATCTGACCTATCAAGGGGGGACTCAGACGAGCCTGACAGAATTTCATAACAGCCTGGCGAACCTGCACGTTTTTGGTAATCAGAGCACCTATTCTGATGCCACATTCGCTGTAACGCTTGCTCACGGAATCAATGAGAACCACATTCTGTTCTATCCCTTCCAGGTGACAGGCGCTGATATATGGACTGCCAGTATAGATAAACTCACGATAGACTTCGTCGGAGAACAGGTACAAGTCATACTTCTTCACCAAGTCCCGTATCTGTGTCATCTCACGACGTGTGTAGAGATAACCGGTAGGATTGTTGGGATTGCAAATCAGTATGGCACGGGTACGTTCGTTGATAAGCTGCTCGAACTTCTCCACCTTGGGCAGAGAGAAGCCTTCCTCTATGGTGGTGGCTATGGTACGTATGACAGCACCAGCCGAAATGGCAAAGGCCATATAGTTGGCATAAGCTGGTTCGGGCACGATAATCTCGTCTCCGGGATTCAAGCAAGCCAGGAAAGAAAACAGTACAGCCTCTGAACCGCCGCTGGTGATGATGATATCATCAGGAGACAGGTTGATGTTATACTTGGCATAATAATCCACCAGTTTAGTTCTATAACTGAGATAGCCCTGACTGGGACTGTATTCCAAAATCTGTCTGTCTATATTCTTGATGGCATTAATAGCCGCTTTAGGAGTGGGCAAATCGGGCTGGCCGATATTCAGGTGATATACATGAACGCCTCTCTGCTTGGCTTCGTAAGCCAAGGGTGCGAGTTTCCTGATGGGTGACTCTGGCATCTGTATACCACGCAAGGAAATTTCTGGCATTGTCTTGCTAATCTATAGATATATAACGAAATACGAATAGACAGGAAGCGAGTGGTCCGTATCCTCGTGTAAGGAAGGGGTTTTACAACCTGTCTGAGCAGTTGCAAAGGTACGACAAAAGCATAAGATAACGGCTTTATGGAGAAGGAATAATTGATATGAAAGCATGGAAGGCAATCATATCAGAATAATGACACGATTTTACATAAAGAAAGTCACCACGCAAGAAACGGATCCTGCGTGGTGACTGGAAGGAAGTTGTTATTTCTTAATCTCTCCGTCTAAAGTGCGGAGGAATGCACTTATGCTGGCAACGTCGGACTCTGGGGCTTCCTTGACGCCAAGTTCGAAGCGGAACATAGCACGGACAGCATCCTCAATGGTGGCCTGTGTTCCATCATGGAAATAAGGAGAAGTCTTGGAAATGTTGCGCAGGCCAGGCACCTTAAAGCGATGCAGATCGGCTGTGTCACCTGTAAATCCAGCTAAGCCCTTGTCGTCATCATTGTAAGCGATGTCTGGATTGCTCTGCTCTCGTGCGGCATAATAATCTTCGTATATGCCAAGCGTCTCAAAGGATTGTCCACCTAAGGTTTTACCTACATGACATACAGCACAACTGTTGTCCATGAATGCTGCCAGACCCTTCTTTTCTTCTTCAGTAAGGGCATTTTCATCACCCTTGAGCATCTGGTCCAGACGGTCATTGGGCGTGATAAGTGTCTTCTCATACTCGGCAATGGCATCGGTGACCGTAGCCTGAGTGATGCCCTCAGGATAAATGGACTGGAATTCAGCCACCAGAGAGGCATCCTCTTTGAGGCGCTCACAGATCTGTTCCCATGTCTGATCGCCCATCTCAACGGGATTGACTGGAGGACCAGCAGCCTGATCGGCAAGAGTGTGGGCACGTCCATTCCAGAACTGCTCCACATTGAAGGCAGCATTTAATACTGTGGGCGCATTGATACCGCCGAACTGGCCATAGATGCCTTCACTGGTACGTGTACCGCGAGAATCAGCACCTCCCTGGTCAATCACGTGACAAGTGGCACAAGACAACGTGCCATCAAGGGAGACACGTGCCTCATTGTACATCTTCCTACCCAATGTTACCTTCCTGATATCCGTAGCCAGACTGTCGGGAATGGGCTGCAAGGCATGCTGTGCATAGACTTCGCAAGCTGTGCCTGTGGCAAAACGCTCCTGACGCTGGGAGAGAATCCATTCGGTGAGAAGGCTCTTTTCGGCCTTGTTGAAACCTGTTCCCCAATGTATCAACTTATATTCTACCAGAGGCATATTGCCCGAGGTGACGGAATGTTGCAACTTGGAAAGGAGAACTTCGCTGGGATTCTCTAAATCCTCTCTTCTTAAATCCCAGAAACGTGTGCCTATCTCTACATGGGCAAGAATAGGATCGGCAAAGGGCAACTTGGCATAGAAAGGAGTTCCATCCTGACCACTATGGCAGGAATAACATCCATTCTGCTCCAGAATGGCAGCAACTTGCTGGGAAACAGGTGCATCGGGTATCGACTTACGGAATGCAAAACGATACACAGCAAATCCCAAAACAAGAGCCAACAGAATCACAATAGCAGTTACTAATGACTTTTTCATGTGGAATTGTTTAAAGATAATACATATTGTTTGTTTATAGTAATCATTTATATGTGTGCAAGCTATGGACTGCCGAGGGCAGATAATCCACGCCATACCAGGTAATCTGCAACGCTATAAAAGAGAAGAGGATAACCAGGAAAGCAGGAAGCGTACGATGACTGCCCATATGGAGGTAGACCAATGAGAACAGCCAGGTGACCGCAGCCCAGTTCTCCTTGGGATCCCATGCCCAATAATCTCCCCAGCACTGTTGTGCCCATATACTGCCTGCCATCATACCTATGATGAGCAAGGCTGAGGAGGAGCGCATGAGCAGATGAGAGAGATGCACATGAGGACGAGACATGTATTCTACCAACCACATCACCAGGGCGAATGCCATCAACGCATAAGCCACCATATAGATAAACAGATGTGGGACAAACCACCAGGAGCGCAAGGCTGGCATGAGGGTTTCGAAATTGATCTTCAATATGGTCAGCACTGTGAAACATATGGCAAGCACAAGGGTGATAAGCCACACCAGAGGTGAATGCCATCGACCGTAGAGCAACATGATACTGCCCAGAGCCAAAAATATCATGCCACAAAAGACAAGGAACATCCAGGGGTCACGCACTACCTGAATGACGGAATATCTATGCGACTTCATGTCATAACTGTCCTGTAAGAGCGAATATCCCGATACATGGGCAGGATGGTTGACCGAAGTACAAACAGTATCCACGCCATTGACTATCAGCGTGCTGGTGTACTGACGCGGACTATGACCATCCGCATAATAATCTATATGGAAATCTTGCAGAGACAACTGGAAAGGCATAGGCAATACCCTGCCCTGGCTATCATATGCCACCTGAGCAGATTCATTTCCCGAGACTATCATCTTGCCACGGACCACATCTGGCGAACCAAAGTAAGAGGCAAACAAGATGAGGAACATGCCTGCATGAGAGAGGAGGAAGGTAAGTCCGGCATGCTGGGTGAGCCCTTTCAGGATAGCCAGCGAAAGTGATGTGAGAAGAAGAAGCATCAAGACGGCAAAGCATGCACTCGAGTGAATGGAAACAGGCCAAGTTCCCTCTACCATCAGACCTACGGCTATGCATGACAATAGGGCGATGCCCGTGGTACGACTGCTCAAGAGACGCACCCACCAGAGATGCCCCAGATAGGTATGCAGGAATATCACGGACAGCAAGAAAGCCGCTGCCAGTATGGCTGACAAAGGATATTCAAATAAATCTATGAACGATTCCAATGGGAATAGATATTAATGAATAGGTCTACTTGTACAGGCAACACACTCATGATGCTTACTTTTGCTCCACATCATTGAAGCAAGGGAATGCCTCACCCTTGGTAAGCCAGGCAAAGCCAAACAGATGCAAGAGGATAATCTCAACAATCATCACGCAATAGCCTGGAGCATCGAAGAGAGTTAGCAGGGCAAAGACTAACTCAAAGAAAAGCATACCTGCACCGCAAATACGATAGATGCGGTTGCGAATACGTTTCCTGTCTGTTATCTCACCTCCCGACTTAGTAAAGAGGAAGAAACTGTTGAATGCTATGAGCAGGAAAAAGAGGGAAGCACATACCGTATGGAGATGTGTGGAAATCTCTATCGGAATCTGAAAGAACCCCACTGGTGTACCATCAGGTATCCAGGAGACCCTGCATGGGAAGAGTACCACACCCAATCCGAATATACCACTCAATGTGGTTATCCAGTTGTCCAGACTGTTGTAGCCGATATATGAGATAAGGACTAACGAGGCTGGACATAGTACTCCCACCAGAGCAGGAGACTGATAATAAGTGGCCGATATACTCCACCACCATTCAGTACTGGGATGCTCGGCTACTCCCGCAGAAAAGAGAGCCAACCACGGAAGGACTACACCTAATATGCCACACAAGTTTCGTACGCGCATATACATCTTGCGCTCCTTTTTATACTGCTCAACCATCTCTGTATGTAGTTTTTATGAGGAGGCCCGTCCTGTTCCTACGTTAGTGAGGAATCAGAACAGGCCTCCAGAGGGATTATACGTACTTCTCTATAGAATCCAGGTTCTTCTGCACATCCTCATCTGTCAACTCATAATTATACAGCGAACCGGACAGATACTGATCATAGGCCGTCATGTCTATCAGACCATGTCCAGAGAGATTGAAGAGGATAACCTTCTCCTGGCCAGTCTCTTTGCAGAGTTCGGCCTCATTGATAGCTGCAGCAATGGCATGGCAACTCTCTGGAGCAGGAATAATTCCCTCTGCACGGGCAAAGAGCATGCCAGCCTTGAAGGAGTCAAGTTGCTTGATATCCGTAGCTTCCATCAGGCCATCCTTCAGTAACTGACTGACGATGACCCCAGCGCCATGGTAGCGCAAACCTCCTGCATGGATGTTGGCAGGCATAAAGTTATGACCAAGGGTATACATGGGCAGCAGAGGGGTGTATCCTGCTACATCGCCAAAGTCATACTGGAACACGCCATGGGTCAGTTTAGGACAACTGGCTGGCTCGGCTGCTATGAAACGGGTCTTCTTGCCTTCCAGAATATTGTGACGCATGAAGGGGAAGGAAATTCCGCCGAAATTGGAACCACCGCCAAAACATCCTATGACAATATCGGGATATTCACCCGCCTTCTGCATTTGTTTCTCTGCCTCCAGTCCTATGATGGTCTGGTGCAGGGTAACATGACTCAACACAGAGCCGAGCGTATATTTACAGTTGGGGGTATTCATGGCCAACTCGATAGCCTCTGATATGGCTGTTCCGAGCGAACCCTGATTATTGGGGTCCTGTGTGAGGATATCTTTTCCTGCGCGGGTGGACATAGAGGGAGAAGGTGTCACCTGGGCCCCATAGGTCTGCATGATGCTGCGGCGATAGGGTTTCTGATTGTAGGATATCTTCACCTGATAAACGGCAGCTTCCAGGCCGAATACCTTGGCGGCATAACTGAGAGCTGCACCCCATTGGCCTGCACCTGTCTCAGTGGTTACATTGGTCACTCCTTGCTTCTTACAGTAATAAGCCTGTGCAAGGGCTGAATTGAGTTTGTGGGAACCTACAGGACTCACACTCTCATTCTTGAAATATATGTGGGCTGGTGTGCCTATGGCTTCCTCCAGACCGTATGCACGCACCAAGGGAGTGGAACGGTAATATTTATACATATCACGCACTTCCTCAGGAATATCTATCCATGCATGGGTCTGGTCGAGTTCCTGTCTGGCAAGTTCTTCTGCAAATATGGGGAATAAATCTTCTGCCTTGAGGGCCTCTTTGGTAGCGGGATTCAGCGGTGGCATGGGTTTGTTCACCATGTCTGCCTGAATGTTATACCACTGTGTGGGTATCTCTTCCTCTGTCAGGAAATAGCGTTTCTGTTTCTTACTCATTTTCGCTCAATTTTAATTAGAATGTAGCAAAATGCAACTGATTCGACCACAAATTTAAAATATTTCAAGGAGAAAACCATATTTCCTTGCAAATAATACTTTTTCCTAACAAAAAATAGATTGAACACGTAGGAAATCGGCAGTCCACGTGCATCACCATAGAGAATGAATGCAAGTGATTTTTTGTATTCTTATTCCTATCTCCGTGGCCTGTATACATCAAAGACACAGAACCGATGATTACCCTTGTCAGGGGGCAAACGTTTGCAACCGCCGATGCAAACGTTATAAACCGCCAATGCAAACGTTTGCAACCGCCGATGCAAACGTTTGCGGTAAAAGTGCATTATTGGGAGGCTGAACAGGGCAACGGATAAATTGACGCATTCTATACGTTGCAGATAGAATCTTCAATCTGAAATCAGATACGGTCCAGAACCTTCTGTATCAAATGGTCTATGGTATTCTTGTATGCCGTATTAGCTTCCTTGGCAACTCGATTGGCAATAACCATGCAGCAGGTGGTGGCTTTATGGCCAAGCAACTTGCTCAAACCAGCCAATGCGGAAGACTCCATCTCGAAGTTGGTGACACGCAACCCATCGTATTCGAAACTTTCCACCTTAAGGTTCTGCTCAGGATCAGTCAATGGAATACGAAGACGACGACCTTGCGGACCATAAAAACCGCCACAGGCTATGGTGATACCGTGAACCATGTCATCGAGAGCGATACGGGAAGTCAGCTCCTGGTCGGCATCTATCACATAGGGTGCGCACAAGAGTGGATTCCAATGCATATGCTCAGTGAACGCTTTTTCCAAAGCGAGATCACACACTTCATTCCTGTCGGCATAGAAATTGAGCAGGCCATCAAAGCCTATGCTCTTCTGGCTGATGATAAATGTACCCACAGGCGTATAGGGTTGAAGGCCACCGCAAGTGCCTATGCGTACTATCTCAAGCGAAGTCTTATGGGGTTTCTCGATACGGGTCTCAAAATCTATATTCACCAATGCATCCAGTTCATTGACCACAATGTCTATATTGTCGCAACCGATACCTGTGCTGACCACAGAGATTCTCTTGTTCTGATACTTACCTGTAATGGTATGGAACTCCCGGCTCTGCACCTCTGCCTCAATGTCGGAGAAATGAGAAGCAACCAGACTCACACGTCCGGGATCACCAACAAGTATCACCTTATGGGCGAGTTGTTCGGGCTTGAGATGCAAATGGAACACGCTCCCGTCCTGATTGAGGATAAATTCTGACTCTTCGAAACGTCTCATGGCGAATAATTAGGGTTTGAAATGGTTATTAATTGTTGAGTTCAAGTTTACGTATCTGTTTCTCCTGTATTTTGATATCAGCTTTTTGCTGTACATACTTGGCCTCCAGGATACGTATCTGTGGAGCAAGCGTGACCTTGTTGGGATTGCTCGACTTGGCATATTGGTCGCGCAGTTTCTGCAGATTGGCTCCAGTCTGTTCGCATTCCTTTCTAGACTCCAACAGCCAAGACATCTTCTCGCGAGCATTCTCGTTGTGGAAGTCATCCAATGTCTGACAGATATGACTGTCATTCACCACGAAATAGAAATCGCCCTTCTTCTCAGCCTCTGCAGACTCCTCCTTCAGGGAGAGCAATCGCTGGCGAGCATCCTGCACAAGTTTCTTGTCAGTCCAGGTATCACTAATGCGGCTTATGCGTGCCAGCGCTCTGAGCTGTTCCTCACTCACAGAACCATCCTCGTATGTCCTACGAGTATCGTTGGGTATGAAGGTATATAGACATACAGAGTCGGCAGGTTGGTTCCTGTCAGTAGCAAACCATCCCAGTTGGTTGAATTCATCTATGACGTACAAATAGTCGTTAGCAGGAGAATTGAAAGGCATGCCGATGTTCTCAGGTGAGAGATACTTATGATCGTCGGCATCATAACGGGTCATATAGATGTCATATCCTCCCATACTCTCCTCGTTGGCAGCGGCAAAATAGAGTGTCTGGCCATCAGAGAGCATGAAAGGCCAGTTCAGATTGTCTTCATCTGCATCATCCAGACCACGCAGGGGAGCAGGCGCCGACCACTCATCACCATTCCTGACGCTCTCAAAGAGTTTCAGTACATTTCCCTTGGAAGGTGCTGAAAATACTATCTTGTTCTTCAATTGATTTTCGAAGACTGTACATCCCAAGGTGTCCTTCTTAGAAAAATATTCTTGAGAGCTGAAGAGGGAACCACCTTCCGAACCCAGAGATATGTGTTCGAGAAGGGCTTTCTTGGGCAGAACCAGACTGTCTATGATGACCACACGCTCGGTAGCGTGAAGCTTCACACTACCCTTCTCTACCACCTCCAGGAGGCTGTCTTCATATTCCGTGGACTTTTTCTTCTTTTCGAGCAAACTGATTTTCTGTTGCAGGAGTTCTTCTGCTTTTATGAAATCATACAGCGAGATGGCTTCCTGAATGGGAGCATCCAAATCTTCTGCACTTACCCTGCTTCGCTGAGCAAAAACGGATGTGCAAAACACAGAGACGATTACAGCAAACAGATACTTATTCATTTTTACTACTTAAAGATGAAATAAACCGCCAAGATAAGACATATCATGGCTGCCAGATGATTCCAATGCAACTGCTGACCCTGAAACAGGATATTGGCCACCACACAGAACACAAGCAGCGAGATAACTTCCTGAATAATCTTCAATTGCATGAGAGAGAATGGACCGCCATTGTCTACAAAGCCTATTCTATTGGCTGGCACCTGAAAGCAATATTCCAGAAAAGCTATTCCCCATGAAAGGACAATCACAGCAATGAGGGGCCACGACTTCGTGGCTCCCACATTCTGTAATCTCAGATGGCCATACCAGGCCAGAGTCATAAACAGATTGCTACAAACTAAGAGTGCAACTGTCTGTAAACCTTTCATTTTTCACTCAGATACTGATCCATTGCTGCAGCAGCACGACGTCCATCACCCATGGCCAGGATAACAGTGGCGCCACCGCGAACGATATCACCTCCTGCAAAGATCATAGGAATGTTGGTCTGCATACCATCGTTGACAACAATAGTATTCTTGCGACCTAACTCAAGACCTTGGATAGAAGTGGGTACAATGGGGTTGGGAGAAACACCTACTGCCACGATAGCCTGGTCGATGGCAATAGTCTCTGTGGCTCCAGGAATGGGCTGAGGACTTCTGCGACCAGAAGCATCTGGTTCACCCAATTCCATCTTTTGCAATACTACCTCAGTGAGATTACCCTTCTCGTCGGCATGATACTCTATGGGGTTATGTAACGTGAGGAATTCTATGCCTTCCTCTTTGGCATGTTTGACTTCCTCCAGGCGGGCAGGCATCTCAGCTTCACTGCGTCGATAGGCAATAAACACACGTTCGGCTCCTAAGCGCTTGGCTGTACGACAACTGTCCATAGCAGTATTGCCACCACCAACTACCATCACGCTCTTGGCCTTCTTGACAGGTGTGGCAAAGGAAGCGTCGCTGGCATTCATCAGATTGACACGAGTGAGATACTCATTGGAACTCATCACGCCATTGCTGTTCTCGCCAGGAATACCCATAAAGTTGGGAAGGCCTGCACCCGAACCCACAAAGATTCCCTTGAATCCCTGTTGCTCCAGCTGCTCTACAGTGATGGTTTTGCCCACTACACAATCCTTCTCAAACTTCACACCTATCTGCTCAAGGTTATGAATCTCTACATCCACAATCTTATTGGGCAGACGGAATTCGGGTATGCCATACTTGAGCACACCACCTATTTCATGGAGAGCTTCGAAAACGGTCACGTCATAACCAGCCTTGGCCATGTCACCGGCAAAACTCAATCCGCTGGGACCAGAACCGATGACTGCCACCTTCTTGCCATTGCTGGGTGCCACCTCGGGAAGAGCCATATGGCCACTCTCTCGCTCAAAGTCAGCCACGAATCGCTCCAGATTACCTATAGCCACAGCAGGCTCGTTCATCTTCAGATGGATACACTGGCTTTCGCATTGCTTCTCCTGGGGACATACACGTCCACAAACGGCTGGCAAGGCAGATGTACTCTTCAGGATACGAGCAGCATTGAGAATCTCTCCGCGTTCTACATTCTTAATAAAGGAAGGTATATTGATGCTCACGGGACAACCCTTCATACATGTGGGGTTGGCACAGTCCAGACATCTCTTGGCCTCTGTCATAGCCTGTTCGATGCTGAGTCCTTTGTTGACCTCTTCCACTCGCGTGGTGGCTCGATATACGGGGTCGAGCTCGGGCATCTGGCAACGGGCAATCTGAGTACGCTCCTTGGCTTTCATACTCTTGCGCAGCTCTTCACGATAAGAAGCTGAGCGGTCAAGCAACTCTGCCAATGGAGTGGTGGTGTCCATTTGCTCCACATTGAGAGGAGAGACGGTGCTAGTCTCCTGAGCAGCAGCGGCTGACTGCTGTGAAGCGGCAGGCTCATGCAGGGCCTTTTGGTATGCCTCCATAGCCTCTATCTCTTCGGCCTTGAAAGCACCTGCACGCTGAAGCATCTCGTTGAAGTCCACCTGATGACCATCAAACTCAGGGCCATCCACACATACGAACTTAGTCTTGCCACCCACGCTGATACGACAAGCACCACACATACCAGTACCGTCCACCATGATGGTGTTGAGTGACACATCGGTGGGGATCTCGTATTTCTTGGTAAGCAAGCAACAGAACTTCATCATTATAGCAGGACCGATGGCAAAACATTTATCCACCTTCTCGCGCTGGATCACCTCCTCCATACCTACGGTCACTACGCCCTTTTGGCCATATGAACCATCGTCTGTCATGATGATGACCTCGTCGGAGCTCTTACGAACCTCATCCTCCAGAATGATCAATTCCTTGCTGCGCCCTGCAATCACACTGATCACACGATTTCCTGCAGCTTTGAGAGCCTGGATGATGGGAAGCATGGGGGCTGTACCCACACCACCACCTGCACAGAGCACGGTACCATAGTTTTCTATATGGGTAGGCTTACCCAGAGGACCTACCACGTCGGCTATGTAATCACCCTCGTTCAGTGCACACAACTGGCTGGAACTGGCACCCACAGTTTGAATGACCAGGGTGATGGTACCTTTCTGGGTATTACTCTCTGCTATGGTGAGGGGAATACGTTCGCCCTTCTCATCAACACGTACAATCACAAAATGCCCTGCCTTGCGCGCCTTAGCTATCAAGGGAGCTTCAACCTCCAGTTTGAATACCTTTTCAGAGAATTGTGATTTGCTTACTATCTTGTTCATTGGAATATATAAATGTCTGTTGTTGCTGGTTGTAGTTTCTAACAATATCATTTTATCATGTCACAACCCATATAAGGAACCAAAGCCTTGGGGATGCGAATGCCTTCTTCTGTCTGATTGTTCTCAAGCAAAGCAGCCACAATACGGGGAAGGGCGAGAGCAGAACCATTGAGCGTATGAGCCAGTTCTGTCTTTTTGGTAGCAGAACGACGAACACGGCATTTCAGACGATTGGCCTGATAAGTGTCGAAGTTGCTCACCGAACTTACCTCAAGCCATCTCTTCTGTGCCTCAGAATAAACCTCAAAGTCATAACAGATACTGCTGGTGAAACTCATGTCACCGCCACAGAGACGCAAGATACGATAGGGAAGTTCCAACTTCTGGAGCAGTCCCTCCACATGTGCCAACATCTCCTTGTGAGAAGCGTCGGAATGCTCAGGAGTATCTATGCGCACAATCTCTATCTTGCTGAACTCATGCAGGCGATTCAGTCCGCGAACATCCTTGCCATAACTTCCTGCTTCACGACGGAAACACTGCGTGTAAGCACAGTTCTTGATGGGCAGATCTTTCTCTTCGATGATGACATCACGATAGATATTGGTTACAGGTACCTCGGCAGTGGGAATCAGATAGAGGTCGTCCAGATTGCAATGATACATCTGTCCTTCCTTGTCAGGAAGCTGACCAGTGCCATACCCGCTGGCCTGATTGACCACGGTAGGAGGCATAATCTCTTCATATCCAGCTGCACGGGCTTCATCAAGGAAGAAATTGATGAGCGCACGCTGGAGTCGGGCACCCTGACCCCTATAGACAGGAAATCCTGCGCCAGAAATCTTAACACCCAGATCAAAGTCTATCAGATTGTATTTCTTTGCCAACTCCCAGTGAGGAAGACGAGCACTTTCTATCACAGGATTGGCATCCCAGTTGCCCACGGTATCCTTTCCCTCAACACATTCCTTGAGTGAACTCTTCACGACCCAGTTGTCCTCGGCACTTGCACCATCAGGAACCTGCTCGTAAGGAATGTTGGGTATGGCGCAGAGCAACGTGGTCATCTGTGCCTCGGCTTCCGATTTCTTGTTCTCAAGCTGACGGTTGGCTTCCTTCAGAGCAGCTACTTTGGCTTTTGCCTCTTCAGCCTCTGCCTTCTTACCTTGTTTCATCAAGCTGCCAATTTCTGCAGCATACTGTTTTGCCTGGGACAGATTGGCATCCAACTCGGTCTGAGTCTGCCGACGAACCTTATCTACATTGAGTACTTCCTCAACAGCTTCTGCGGCATGAGGGAAATGCTTTTTCTCCAGACCGCGAATCACACGGTCCTTCTCTTCCGTAATGAGTTTTAGCGTAAGCATATCTTTATGTTATATTTCTTTCACTTTAGACCTACAAATTTAAGACTATTTCGCGATACAGACGATTAGACTACAACAAAAGTTTTTCATTACAACGACAATGGGCTGTATGTGAGGTGCACATACAGCCCATTATAAGGTAATATTTTATCTCTTATGTGTTGGAATATTCATTCCATACATGAGAAATTGCATTTTGTCTTATGCCTCAGCCACTGGTACAACGCTCACCGTGCTACGGTCTCTACGACCCTTCTTGAACTGTACGGTTCCGTCAACCAATGCATACAGGGTATCATCCTTACCGATACCTACATTCTGACCAGGATAGTGACGAGTACCGCGCTGACGTACAATCACATTACCAGCGATGCACTTCTCACCACCGAATATCTTTACACCGAGTCTTTGTGCTGCAGACTCACGACCGTTCTTAGAACTGCCGACACCTTTTTTATGTGCCATTTCTTTTTCTCCTCAGATTAATTGTTAAGCAATAACTTCTTTGACAGTCAACTCAGTAAACTGCTGACGATGACCATTCAACTTACGATAGCCCTTGCGACGCTTCTTGTGGAACACCAATACCTTGTCGCCCTTTACCAAAGCACTCTTCACTTCTGCTACCACCTTAGCACCCTCCACTGTGGGAGCACCTACGGTAACAGTGCCATCGTTGTCTACCAACAACACTCTCTCAAACTCAACAGTCTGACCAGCCTCGGCAGTTGCAATGTGATGCACAAACAACTTCTTGCCAGCTTCAGCCTTAAACTGCTGACCGTTAATTTCTACAATTGCGTACATTTATTAATTATTAAACGGGTTTTGACCGCAGGGCGAAGCCATCTCGTGACTCACTTTTCTAGCCTTTGCGGCATAAATCGGCTGCAAATGTACAACAATTCCTTCATACAGACAAAATATTCACTCTTTATTTTTTCATTCAATCATGGAAGACATGTAGACAAGCCTAACTGGTTCTCAGCACTCTGGATTCATACAATCTTCTTTCCTTTCATCCATCGGTCCGAATGAAAGCGAATCAGGAATATAAATCCGCGGAACGTGAGTTCTATAGCCATGGCTATCCACACCCCCTGCAATCCATAATTGCCCGAAAGGAGTGCTGCAAGCACAATGCGTACACCCCATATGCTGGCCAGGTTCATCGTGCAAGGAACTGTGGTATCTCCAGCTCCTACAAAGATACCATAGCAGATGATACTGGCAGCAAACATGGGTTCGGCCAATGCCTCTATACGCAGAACATCCACCGTGAGGCAACATACTGAGGCATCTGGACTCATGACACTCATCAGTGCAGGAGAAAAGACATACATGACCACGGCCATCAAGGTCATGATGGCCACACCCATGGACAAGGTGATGCGTCCGAAACTACGTGCCAGTCTCATGCGACCAGCCCCCAGACTTTGACCAACAAGTGCTGTGGCGGCGTCGGCAATACCATAGCCTGGCATATAGCACAGAGCTTCAATGGTGATACCAAAACTGTTGGCGGCAATGGCAATGGTACCCAATGGGGCTACGATTATGGTGCTCATAATCTGCGCACCACACAGCACAATATGCTCTACAGCCAAGGGTAATGAAAGGCGAACGGCTCGCTTGAGCGTATCTCTCTGGGGAATGAAGGTTCCAGAATCCTGAAGGAGGTTGAGCTCTTTACTGCGGGCGCATACAAACCAGCACATGATCAGCGAACATATAACAAAGGAAAAGAGGGTACCCAGTCCTGCGCCTACCACCCCAAGTCCTGCACCTGGTATGGTCCAATCTCCGAACGAACGGGAGGGAAATATCAGAAAGTAATTAAAAACCACATCCAGCAGACACATGAGTATGTTCAGGATACTGGGGACATGCATGTTACCACTACAACGGAGCATACCACTGCACAACGAATTCAACTGTGCAAAAGGAATGCCCAAACTGAAGACGAAGAAATACAAGGAGGCATCATGGCAAATATCCTCACCTCCACCCAGCCAATGAGGTAAACGGGAATAGATAAGGATACCTATCACGCTGAGGGCTGATGCAAAGAGGAGACAGGAGAGAAAACTCTGACGCAAGATGTGACGGGCATGGACCAGTTCTCCAGCACCGATACGATGGGCCACCTGCACATAGAAACCTACGCTTGCCGAAGAACACAGACTCCCAAACAGCCACAAGGTGGTACTGACAAGGCCGATGCTTGCACTGGCCGATGCACCCAGGCTACCCACCATACTGGCATCGATGTATTGCATGAGAATATGTACCAGCTGGGCCAGCATACCGGGCACACTGAGCAAAGCCACCAGGGAAAACTGCTGACCACCCGTCATCGATTGGCGATTACGAATACGGTCGAGGAGACTGTCCTTGTAATGGGTATAAGTCATGTCAGGCTATTCACAAAGTTGACTATTCGCTGGCCAGCCTGACAGAGACGAAGACGTTGTGTGGCCAGATTGATGCGAACATAGCCTTGTCCTCCCTTGCCATAGTGACTACCTGGCGACAGGCGAACACTTTCGCGTTGGGCCAACAGACTGCAGAACATCTCATCATCTGTGGTCAGAGATCTTATATCTACCCACATGAGATAGGTGGCCTCGAGGGGCATCACATGGAGCGAAGGACACGCATGGGAAAGGATGGAGGATAGCTCCATATAGTTTCCATAAAGATATGTACGGAGTTCATCAAGCCATGGCGCTCCCTGTCTATAGGCTGCTTCGGTAGCAACAATGCCAAATGGATTCACATCGCATACCTCATGTATGTTTACAGCACGGTCAATAAGCATGCGAGTATTATTGTCGCTACATATTATCTGAGCATTTTGAAGTCCTGCCATGTTGAATGCCTTGCTGGCACTTGTACACACACAGGACTGGCTGATGATGGGATGATGTAATGAATAGAGGGGAAGGAATGTCTGACCAGGCATGACGAGTTCGCAGTGAATTTCGTCACTCACAAGGAAAACGTTATATTTCAGACAGATGTCAGAGATTCGATAAAGCTCTTCTTTAGTCCATACCCTACCCGTGGGATTGTGAGGAGAACAAAGGAGCATTACACTGACGTCAGGCAGGCTGGCACGCTTTTCCAAATCCTCAAAATCTATCTCATAATGTCCATCACAGATTCGCAACTGACTCTCTTCTGCTCTACATCCCAAATTTCTGATACTGCTGTAGAAGCAGTTATAGACGGGAGATAACAGGAGAACTCCATTACCGGGACGTGTCAGGGCCTTCAGAATGGCACTGATAGCCGGAACCACTCCTGGTACCACTATCATCCATTCTCGCTGATAATGCACATTGTGCCTGCTGGAATGCCAATGGATGATGCTATCGTAATATGACGAAGGAGGAACTGCATAACCGAAGACATCATGCTCCAGACGTTGAGCCAGAGCATCATGAATGCACGGAGCCAGGTGGAAATCCATATCTGCCACCCACAGGGGAAATTCCACCGAAGGGTCATCGTCCCATTTCATGCATCCCGTTCCTCTACGGCAAACACATACATCAAATGGTGAAGAAGTACGCAACGTATGTTGAGCAGAAGAATCACAATATCCGTTTTCCATTGACAACAATTTGACAATCAGCAGGCTTACGCTGGTTGGAATCTATAATCAATTCATCCACACTTCCCACAGTGATACTACCACTGGTGGGGTTTTTGATGCTGGGGACATGTCCGAGCAAACTGGCACGCAGAGTACTGTATTCAAATGCCAATATGGCATCATCGCCCATGGTGCAGTCTTCCATATATAGATTTTGGCAATAGCACAAGGGTTGTTCGCCTGTTATATGACAGCGGATGAGACGAAGATTACGACTGTACCAGGCAAGATATTCACCATTGATAACGCTGTCCTCTACCGTGACATCAGAACTATCCCAAAGCGCGTCTTTGCTGTTGAGGACGCTATTACGGATGGTCACACCACGACTATACTGGAAAGCATAATTGCCCTCCTGATGATAATTCTCCGCCAGGATATTATCAGTATGCATGCCCAGATAATCGGCGTTGTCAAAACGGGAATTCCTTATGGTCACATCCTTGCAATCCCACAGAGTCTCCTGAGCATCTGAAAACTTACATCTCTCAATGCTTATTCCTTTCATCCTGCGAAACATCTTTGGAGCGTCCACCTGGCAGTCTGTCATATGCACATTTTGGCTATACCATAAGGAACTGCGGGCACCTGGCATGAATGTGGAGTGATCTACACGAAACTCATTACACTCCCAAAAGACATACTTCCCGTCAAAAGTACATTGGTGTGCATCTATACGGGCAGACTCCTTGATGGAGGACTCGCCAGTGTGTATTGTCACACGCTCCAGACGTGCATCATGAAGTCTGTACAGGGGGCGTTCGCCCCAATATTCCTTATCCTTTATCAATGTGGTATCCTTGGACATACACAATCATTTTACCTTGAAGAAAAAATAGAGAAAGACCAGTACCTATAGCAAATCAGAACACATACAACACATCCAATGCTGCATAAGTGGCACGCAGCATTGGACATGTCAGTAGTAATGAAATAAATAAGGGATTATTTGATCTTGTCGTTGCACAGCTTGATGGCCTCATAAGCCTGAGCTGTAGGAAGAACGGTCTTGAACTTGGCATAGTATCGCGTACGTACTTCCAGTTCATCTGCCTCTTGCTTTTGTTTGGAGGCAAATAGTTCGTCACACTGCTGTGCTGTAAGTTTACCGGCATCCTCTGCTTTCTGATATTTATCCTTCAAAGCTTTACGGGGAGCCTTCACCTTGTCTATCTCTTGATAATACTGAACCAGCAGAGGACGAAACTTGGCAACGACGTCCTTCTTCAGAGATAAGTTCTTGAGCACATAAGAAATCTTGGCGTCCTGTCCTGTGGCACCTATTGATTCAATAGGAGTAGAGAGCAACAGGAAACAGAACATGCTTAGAGTGATGAGAATTCTGTGAGTCATAGATTTACGATTTGATGTTTTTGCAAAGATAATGAAATTCGCGTGCTACCCAACTAAATGACAACGAAAATTATCCAAGAAATTACATATTTTCACGTTTACACAGAAAAGTCATAAAGAATGAAAAAAGCTCCTTTTTTCTCCACGAATTGTTCCATTTGTCATATCTTTGTAGAAGAAAACAAATAGAAACTACTGAGATGACACACGAACAAGAATATATAAATGAGGTTTCTTTGGAAAATCTCATTAGCAATCACAACAACTTACAAGGCAACAATACCAACACCGCCACTTATGGCGATAATCTGGTAGTTTCTCACAACATAAATTCTGCAGAGGCATGGGCTAATCAGAATCCATTCAAGAAGCCTTTGCGCACTACATTCTCCATGGTCTTTCTCTGTACAAAAGGGAATGCCACCATTCGCTGCAATTCTAAAGAATGTCACATTCAGACCAATACACTCTTTGTATGCAGGCCTGGAAATGTACTGGAGTTCGTTGATGGACACCTGGACCAATACAGCGCCATCTGCTCCCCCGACAAGCCCATCGGGCCCCTGAGTCTACCCTTGCAAAAACTATTGCCTCATTATACGGAACTTGAAGAGCTTACTATCCTGAAACTGAACCCTTCAGAAGCCAAGAAGTTGAATACGATGATAAGATATCTGAAGGAAGCCATTCAGACCAACAGCGATTTGCTCTTCTATCATGAAGCCATCAAGACACAAGCCTCGGCTTTTGCCTTCTGTTTTCTGAATATCTTATGCAGTGGACTCGATCTGAAGAATTCCACCCAGCACACTACTCATTTTCGACAGCAGGATTACGTACGGCAGTTCATGTCTCTGCTTAATCTGCACTACAGAGAGCAGCGCAGAGTAACATTCTACTCCGAACAGATGCACATCACACCCAAGTATCTCGGTTCGATAGTGACACATCAAACAGGGCGAACAGTATCTGACTGGATAGATCATTTCGTAATCTCTGAAGCCAAGATGCTATTGGGATACTCCAATCTGACGATTCAGGAAATCACATATAAACTGAATTTCCCCAACCAAAGTTTCTTCTGTAAATATTTCAAGTCGCACACAGGGATGACACCATCGGAGTTCAGAAGTGGGAAACAATAGATTCACACATCAAACCAGCCTTTAGCCAACATCACAGGACGTGAATATCATGAACATTTGTATTCACGAATCTCCTCATATAAAAAAAATAGAAGGAAGACTATTTGTAAATACGATAAACAAACAGTCTTCCTAAAATATTTGTTCTGATATTATTTCAGCAGTTCCTTCAACTTTTCTGCAAGCTGTTCTCCTCTGAGATCTGTGGCTATCACCTTACCATCAGGTCCGTACAAGATGGTGGCAGGAATGGACTTGATATTGAACAGATTACTTGATAAATTGTTCCATCCCTTAAGGTCACTCAACTGAGGCCAAGTGATACCCAAATCCTGAACTCCATTCTCCCATGCCTGCTGCTCATAGTCATACGAAATGCCCACTACCTGGAATCCTTTGTCTTTATATTCTTCATAGCAGGCTTTTACATTGGGCATCTCTTGACGACAAGGTCCACACCAGCTGGCCCAGAAATCTACCAATGTATACTTACCATTACCTACATAGTCGCTCAGATGACGGGTAACACCATTGATATCCTTCATCTCAAAATCAACCAAGTCTGCCCCCACGGACTTATTCTTCTCGCCCTGTATGGCCTGATGAACATGTGCGAGAGAACTATGATTGCTATATAGATAACTGCTCAGGAACTCTTCCATATATTCTGTAGTGAGTCTTGAACCTGCACGAGATAGCATAAAGACGGGTATGATATTGTCTTTATTGGCCTCGACGATGTTTTTATAGGATTCCTGCTCTTCCTGCAACAAATTATCGAAACGGCTTCGAACAGCATTCACAACGGAATCGGGGACATCACCGTTATACTCCTCTGCCTTTTTGCTGTATTCGTCACCAATTTGCTTTTTAGCATCGTCAAACTCCTTGCAAGTTAATCGGGCCTCCATGAGTTTCACATTGATTTCAGAACCCTCCACCAAGATGGGATTCTCAGCAGAAAAATCCAACTTCACAGGCTTGCCATCCAGGACAATCGGCCAAAACAATTTTTCCGATATGGGAATCATACCTATCAGTGTGTCTGCAGTATTCTTTACCGTAAATGCTACATACCCATCCTGTACAGACTCCTCTGACGCATCTGCTGCTGCATTGTCAGATATTGCAAGCGTATCACCAACAGCCAGCGACAGGATGGTCTGTGGTGGCTCTTGCCCTTCTGCCACCTTTACAAGTACTCTCATGCTATCTTCTTCCTGTTGACATGCTGCCAGTAAGAAAGATGCCATAAACACAGTAAAAGCAAACTTTTTCATTTTCTAATACGTTTATATATCAACAACTAATATTGGTTTCACATAAACATGGCCATGAGTGGGCATCGCCATCAGTGACGTCTGTGCTTCTTCAGATAGCGAATCAACTGGGCTGGCCTGTCTGTTTGTATCAAGAGAGCACCTTGCTCCAGAATCCAGCCCCATGCTTCATCTGGCTCATTAGCTTCTACTGCTCTATCATCGTCATGTCCACCATTGAGCGAAGGCCACAAACTGTTTATCCACACCTTGCTGCCACTCTTCCTTATCAGATTTAAGTTGTGAAGGACAGTATCATCAACCTTGCCGAAGCAACATTCCACGGCTACAGGTTTCACCTGTGCGATATCGTTGATCTCTGCCTCTGCCTTGGAGCTCTCCAGACCAAGAACAGGCATATATATCACTCTGTTGACCACTTCACCATTCTCCTCCAGAACCTTCTTGATGGGCTTGCCTGACTTAATGACCACCTGTTTGGTGGTACCCGTCTTTTCCATTATCTTATAAGCCTCCTTAAAATAATCGTAGCCTTTGTCTACGTTGATAAGTATCTTCCCTTTACATAAAAGGAGAGCTTCCTCAAAGGTAGGAATAGAATGATTGGTAGTTATACCATGTCCGGCCTTTAAACGAAGCTTCTTCAACTCAGAAGATGTCAGGTCACTTACCTTGCCATGACCGTTGGTAGTGCGGTCCACGGTATTGTCATGCATAAGAAACAATACACTATCTTTAGACATATGAATATCAAGTTCTATCATGTCCACACCCATATCTATACAGTTCTGGAATGCTTGAAGAGAATTCTCAGGAGCATTTCTCCAATCACCTCTGTGGGCAACCACAAGAACTCTCTTGGACTTGGGATTACGGAGATGGCGTAACAACATATCAACACGATCCTCGGCAGTAAGAGGAAGGACAATGCTAAGCAGAAGAGCTAAGCATAGAAAACGTCTTTTTATCATAATCTGTTTATTAATAACGTATTAAACTTATTCCTTTGAAGAGGCTGACGCCATACAAAATTACGAAATTAGATGAAATGAAAAGAATATAACCTACAATTTATTCATCAAAAAATGAGTGTAAGCTCGTGCCCAGCAAGCCAGAGCGGGGAAAGAAGAAAGCCTCCTGGCCATTGCGGCTGGAGGCTTTCTCACATTGATAAAAAGAGGGCGGCTACCTACTCTCCCGCTAGACGCAGTACCATCGGCGTGGACGG
>SAMEA3663036__coassemble_117_pt1 | contig 37321 bp, 29 predicted proteins | sample SAMEA3663036__metabat2_high_PE_022 | metagenome-assembled genome bin SAMEA3663036 (sample SAMEA3663036) | pig gut metagenome | biome: pig gut; feature: pig-associated habitat; material: faeces | place: France | collected 2012
TCTTTATACTTTCCACTCGCTTTACTGACCACTACCACACTTGTAGAGCCGGAACGATTGTGCTTCTTGCGTACGTACATGGTGCAAAGGATACATTTTTTCGCTTGCGCCACCCAAAACCGCCCAATTATTCTACGTAACTCGATGATTATCATTGTTCGCCATCTAATGGCGAACAAAAGTGATGAAGTCAGGCTGGCAGGATTAGCCCTTGCTTTGTACATGTCTCTGTGCCCGTATTCAGGGTCGGGAACCTATGCTTCCTCATGAGGAACCGCCCCCGCCCAGTATCCTTTTCAGTTTATATTAATTGAGACTGGAGTTTCAAGCGGGTGATACTGGAGTGTCTTATAGTTGAAACTGTTTCTGCAACTGAGTGGCTTTTTCAGGGTATCCAGTTGATGGCGTCGGTGTATCCGTCTGACTCCACCCCATGAGTCACTATGTCTGTAACAACCAAAAGCCGCCAGAAGAACAGAGTGAGAACCTCGTATCTTCTGGCGGCCTGCTTATTTCTCAGGCTATCAGATGCCCCTTACTTGACCAAGACCTTACGTCCGTTGATGATGTAAAGTCCCTTGCCAGGTTTCTGAACCCGAACACCTGTCAGGGTGTAGATGCCAGAGGAAGCTGTTCCACTAACCACCTCATCCGTTACAGGCTTGATACCAATGGCTGTCTGCAAGAGCACAGGGTAGGCTCCATCCTCCATCGTGCATGTCCACAGATTGCTATCCCATGCTACCACAGACTGCTGCAGTTCATGGAAGTTGCTACCATCGTAATAGAGGATACCGCTCAGCTTATCATTTGCTGTGGTACTTCCGAAGTTCTTCTCAGTATTGTTCCACACCACAATATTCTTATATATTGTACCAGGTGTGGTTCCCTTCTGACCGCCGCCAACGATACCGCCCCAGGTGCCAGCACTAATAGAACCAGCAGCATAACAGTTCTCCAGGGTAAGTGCGTCGCGCACACGTCCTATCAAGCCTCCGTTCAGCGAAGCATCACTCTTGATTTCCAAATTAGCATAACAGTTGCGGATGACTGTGGGGCCTCCAATATTTCCAAACAAGCCACCACAATAGCCTGTACCTACATACAATTTACCTGTTACCCATACATTCTCCACGTAGCAGGTGTACATATTCCTGTCGGCATCGGAGTAATCAGTATGACCCGCATATCCGCCCAGAATGCCACTACCTGTACCTGCACAATTGACCTCTGCATCCTCAAAGCCAATGTTGCGAACATTACCGCAAAGCACTCCAAAGAAACTGCCGTATCCAGGATCGTTACACTTCAGGTTACGAAGCACATGTCCTTTACCATCCAGGTCAATCCATCTGGCCCAACCTCTTCCATTATAGTCATTACCATTACCATTGATGGGCACCCATGAGATAGATGACATATCAATATCATTGTTGAGCACGAAGTAAGTAATCTCGCCCATACGCATCTTGCTGCGCAAGCGTTCCATATCGGTCGCAGTTGCCAGTACATATGGATCATCCTTGGTACCTGTATGCTCAACAGCAAATTTGTTCACGTCATTGGTATAGGTACCCTCATAAGTGATGCCCAGAGGCTTGTGTGAAGGATCGGGGACAGGTATTGCATCCTCTCCCAGAGTCTGATACCATGTAAGGTTGGCATTGCTCTCCTCATTGAGCCAATGACAGACCTCTCCACTGGCCAGTTGCTGGGCTGTAACCTGAGTACCAGAAGCTGTTGAATGAGCATTGAGATAATAACTATTGGTAAGCGTCATGTGACCCGTATTGCGTGCCCAAGTATGACCACCATTGGGATTGACCGTAATGTTGCCCAACATCAGGCAGTTCTTGACAGTAAGTCCTGCATCAAGCCATCCTACAAAGCCTCCGCAACTGTGGGTCTTCTCACCGGAGATGGAACCAGCAAACATACTGTTTGTGATATTCAGAGCCACATTGGAATAACCAATCATACCTCCATGCGTACCATCACCATCCACTCCGCTCACGATATTCACCTTACATACAACGTTCTGAATATTGACACCTGAGTTGCCTCCTGCTCCAGCCACGCCACCTGCATACTTACCTTCTGTGGTAACCGTACCTTGCAGATACAGATTCTTGATGGTACCTCCAAGTGTCTCAATGAGGCCAGCTCTCTCGGCAGGATGATTGATATTGAGGGTCATGGTGTGATAATCTCCATCGAGAGTGCCTCGGAAGTCCTTGATGACCATATCCTCTGTTACACCCTCGATATCTGCCTCGAGCTTACCCACAGCAGTAGTCTTTCCACCATTGACATAGGCACTAAAGAAGACCCAATTGTTCAAGCTGGCAATATGAATGACTCCATTGGCATCAATATTGGGAATGTAATTACGGATAACCTCACTCTCCAGAAGTGCAGGATGAAGAGCCTCTTCTGTGGAGTATGTACCGTCGGTATATGCTTCATACAGAGTCTTTGAAGCATCAAGAATCTCGTCATACTGGGACTGCGTCAGTTTACCCTCAAGAGCTGTTCCTGCTGACTCCAGAAGAGCTGCAGTATTAAAGAGTGACAGATAAGCCACCTTACCCTCATTGAGCTGGTTGAAGAGTTCTGAGTAGCGTGCTATGCAAGCCATCTTTTCCTCAACTGTTGCAGCAGCGTCGGCCTGTGCCTTTGCCTGCTGAAGAGCAGCCTTGATGGTTGCAGGATAGTTGGGGGCTGCTTCGGGAGTGATGTCATCCACCTGATAGAGTTCCAGTATGGTGACAGCACGACTGTTCTGTTCTTCCAGCACCTTTGTCACAGCCTCCTCGGTGTAAGTTGTACCTGCATCTCCACAATAGGTAAGACGGAAGTTTCCAAATCCCATCCAGTTACCAGAAGAACCATTATCTTCCCTTCTGACACCTATTGTCAGCTGACCTTCCTGTCCCACATAGGCGATGATATGATTCAAGGCACGTCCGCTGGCAATTGCATAAGCCATTCCCGGCATACCATGCAGAGCATATGCGATGGGGGCCTCTTCTGACACAGTACCTCCATTGGCATATATGGGCAAATCTGTGGTGCCCTCACCTGATATATTACAGTTCTGATCGTCCACAGCTTCTTCAGCACCAATACGTGTCTCATATACGGTGGGCAGATAGATGTTGTTGGTGCCCGCATACAGTTGCGCAAAATAAGCATTACTGTAACGGTCATTATGATGACGATAAGCGCCATTCATGCTCACCAGATAATAACCAGGACGAAGTCCCTTGACCGTCTGATGCATATCCATCACCTTCTGCCAACTCTCTGCTCCCACGTATTCCTTGCCGTCCAGAGCTGTGACAGTCTGCATGCCACTACCTGTAACGCCATCCCATCCTGTCCATTCTGGACTCTGGCTGAAGTCTGCATTTATCAGCAAGTCTGTAATGTCCTGACCAGCCACATACGAACCAGCCAAAGCAGCCTCAAACTGCTGGTTGAGTCGCTCTATCTCAGCTTCTATCTGCTCAGAAGTAGCCACATGCTGCTCTGTCACATACAAGTATCCACCCAAAGGCCACTCATCAGAGGGAGCATCATCACTCTCCAGATAAGCCTTGAGGTTTTCCACTCCTTCTCCCACAAGATAGTCATTCTCTTCAAAGTACTTGCTTATCTCAGCACACTTGGCCACATATCGGGCATACACAGCCACGCTGGCCTCAATGGCCTTAAGGTCGGCACGCATCAGAGCATAAGCAGCACAAAACTCCTGTACCGTTCCACAAGCAGCAAGAGCTTCAGCCTTGGATGCATATGCATCCAGCAAAGCCTGCTCGGCAACAGTATTCGTGCAATACTCCGACACACTCTGAGAGATAGCCGATGCCAGGGAAGAGATGTCCTGTTCGGAAGTAATACTGCGATATTCCGCCGCACTCACCTGAAGGACGATACCATGAGACCTGTCAAGCACAGGATAAACATCATCACCTATCGACTGGCGCCACACAGGATTCTCCACCACTCCCTTGTTGAGCATGAAGGCCAGCGAACCATCTGCCAGCTGTTCCTCAGTAATCAGTTTGCCCTGATTGCCACTTATGGCATAACAGTTATCAAATATGGTGGTACTTCCACGGAAGAGATAAGAATCTCCCTGCTGACCTTGCACCTCTCCGCATGCCCACAGATTGGTAAGCTTAGCACCACTACCTACCCAACCGGCCATGGCTGCCGACTCTGAGCCTCCTATCACCTTACCAGTCACGTAGCAATCGGACATCAGAATAGCAGTATTGTCAAGACGACAGCCCAAGATACCTCCCGCATTGACCGAGCTGGCGGTCACGGTACCCTCCATACCTATGCCCTCAATATTTACGGAACCATTACCGATGGTACATCCAATAGTACCCACATAAGAACCGCCCGAGATGGAACAGGAAGAATCCAGAATGAAGTTCTTCACATAAGCACCACCGGTAACATAAGAGAAGAGACCAATCTTATTTTCACCCGTAAGTTCCAGATTCCGGATCACATGTCCCTGTCCGTCAAAGGTACCACGGAAAGGAGCCTGCTCAGTTGCTCCCACAGGCACCATGGCAATGCCATCCATATCAATGTCGGCAGTCAATCGAGCCGAAGCATTGGTGGTTCCCGATGCCACAGCCTTTGACCACCAAAGGAATTCATGCGCATTGGCCAGGTTGTAATAACCATCCGTGCCTGGCACCACATAGTCAGCCTGTGGCTCACCGCACAAAGTACAGAAACCATAAGAATAAGAGTGATCACACTCCGCTCCCTCCTCTGCAAGCAGAAGTTGTGCCATAGCATGCGAAGCGCACACCTGAGGGGATATGCCCAACAGGAAGAATACAGCAAACAATGCCGTAAGAGTCTTGATTTGTTTCATGTCAATAGTTTTTGTTTGTTATTAGAATTATTAGATTGTGTCCCAAGGACATTTTGTCTCGGTAAAGTTACACCATATTTTTCAAACAAGCCAAATAATATTACAACAATATTACAATGATATTACAAAACAGGGCGCTCCACAATAACGAGCAGCCGCAAACATCGAAACCTCAGAGATATAGAGGAATCCCCTAAGAGCAGATTTTTACGGATGGATACCTGAATTTTACACTTATCGTCTTACAGCACGTACACATAGCAAGAGCCTGTTCTGTCTATATATGTTATTATTACTGTCCGCTAAACTTCCTTGAGCGTACGAAAAGACATTTGGGCGGATTCCATTTACAGGAGTCAGCCCTAAATAGTTTCAAGTTTCGCAAGTTGAATCAGAGAATAAGCGCATGCGTTCAAGGCACGCCCCGAAGGGGAAACGAGCACATAGCCCAGGGCATCGCCCTGGGTATGATGAAACGATGAAGTGCGCCCCGAAGGGGCAAAAGCATTAGCGTGCAAGCATTTATAGAAACGCTTTTGCCCTTTCAGGGCGCAATAGCGGCGGCTAATCTACCCAGGGCGATGCCCTGGGTTATGCGCTTGCTGGGCCTTCAGCCCGCTTCTTAAATGCTTGTCAGCTACAAGTGAACACTTGCGAAACTCGAATAAATAGAATTTTTAGTGTCGCCAAACAAACCACCTGTGACCATGAGTACAAGTAGTAATACCTGAGGCCTTATAACCTAATCTTTATAGTCAATTACCTTAGCCGACTTATCCCGTTGCCTCAAACCAAACACAGCATGAAATGATGGTATCATGCCATGAAATGATGATATCATGCCATAAAATGATGATATCATGCCATGAAATGACGATTCTTGTGATGCCTGTCTGTACTTTTTTGAGAAGCACATAGAGGATGGGCGAACGAAAAAAAAAAAAGGCAAGGGTGCAGATACGCCTTTGTATCCACACCCTTGCCAATATGCTTTGCTTGTAAGTTTCTGTCCTGAACGGGAAATTACTTCTTGGTACGATTTCCGTAACGGCTCATGAACTTGTCCACACGACCTGCGGTGTCCACCAGCTTGCTCTTACCAGTATAGAAGGGGTGAGAAGTGCTGGAGATTTCCAACTTAACCACGGGATAGGTTTCGCCCTCAAACTCCACTGTGTCGGTGGTCTTACAGGTTGAGCGGCTGAGGAACATATCGCCATTACTCATGTCCTTGAACACTACGGGGCGATAGTTTTCGGGATGCAATCCTTTTTTCATTTTTGTTATCTTGTTTTGTGTCCCCGAGTTCCCGACCTGATGGTCAGAAATGGATAAGGGACTGATTAGTATGATTTATTGTGGCGCAAAGGTACTGCCTTTTTGCCCTATCTGCCAAATCTTTCTGAGGGAAAGTGATTTCAGCAGGACTATTTTCTGCTTAATTTATGCCCCACGAGGCCAGGGAAAGTGTGCATTCCACCTTTTCCTCTATGTCATCGGGGAGATTGCAGAAGAAGTCGATGCCCGTCTTACGTTCCAGTTCGTTGATACTGACAGCATACTTTTTGAAAGTAGTATCGGTGTTGGACTTATGCTCCATCCAGAAGGCTATGGCCTTGTAGCCTCCGCCTCTGTTCTCGGGATTCTTGCAGAGAAGAGCCATGAAGAAGTATTTGGGAACAGGCAGCGCACGTCCCTTACCACTGCGTAGGGAGTACTGTCCTGCTCCTATGGTGCCACCCTTTACCACATATAGGGTATCTCGGAAATCATTCTTGTCATACTGGCTGCGTATCCTCTCCTCCAGGTTGTACCAGATGCCCCTCTGATTGAATCCCGCCAGCTGAGGATGCATGTTGCTCAGATAGAAGCTCTGTCCGTTGGCCTCCTTGGAATTCAAGCGGTCAGCAGAGCCCAGCATGTGGCCTCGGTCATGTCCGTTGCTGGTGTGATCGGCCAGAGTGGTCTGATAATCGGCAGGTATAATGGGATCGGGCTGAAAGGGATCAGTATTGCCTCCATATCCGTTGAAGGTGGTTCCCGACTTCCAGTAATTGCGGTTCCATCCATTGTCATTGCTGCTGAAGCCATTGTACCATTGATAAGCCGTCCAGCGCGATGCCAGCAAGTTGCAATCATACTCCATACAATAATTGACGGTACCGTTGGGGAGGGTATGAACCACAAAGAGGTCATTACCATTCTTCAGCTTAGGAATCTCCATGCGCCTGGCAATGGAGGGATAGTTAATCTGCGTCATTTCGCTGACACCCTGCGCCACCAAGCTGTTGGCATTATCATTCACCTGGCCGTCTCCACCCGGGCGGACGTCCTCCTCACTACAGGCAAGGAGCAGGCCGCAAAGGGCAAAGAGCATGAGTTTCTTCTTCATATAATATATATATAATATGTATAATCATGATTGAGGGGGATACCACTCTTGGCAAATGGCACACAAAGGTACGAATTTATCATGGGAGATATGCACAGATTAGGCCTGCAGATTTCCGAAAACTGTACAGAAAGAACAAGAGGGACATGTGCCCGACGCACATATCCCTCCTGCATGTTTATCCGCAGAATGGCTGTAACTTACTTCACATAGTAAACACCCATGCTGTGTATACGCAACTGTGTACCACCGCTGATGGCGGTAAACTGGTTGGTGATGGTAACCTCACTCTGGTTGATGCCATCTACAACAATCTTCACATTGTCATCGGCCTTCTGAATGCTACCGGCAGTGGTGGTCATCTCGTCATTGCCATTGTAGTTCTTACCAGAACCAGGAGCAGCGCACTTGATGACAATCTTAGCAATCTGCTTGTCAGAAGTGACGGTCATGGCATTCATGGCATACATCCTGACTGTGCAGAAATCAGCTTTCTCGTTCCAATAGTACTTAGGAGCATTGTTGCCACCATTCTTGTCGAAGCTTACCTGAACAGCATCAAAGGTGATGGGAGTGGCATCCACACTTCCATCGGTGCATTCGCTGTAGGCCTCAGACATTACCACAGTGGCATCGGCACCTGCGAAAGTATTGTCTTCAGAGGGAGTATCGGGAGTATCGGGAGTTTCACCACCTGCCTCCAGAATCTCCACGTCGGCATTCTTGATCTCGGTGATGACTGTTCCATCGGTCTTCACATACTTGAGCAGCTTACCGGTAATCTTCACCTTGGAACCTGCCACGAACTTCTCTACGCCTTCAGGAAGGTTGGCCCAGTAAGCCTGAACCATCTTCTGACCATCGTTGTTGTCGGACATCCAGAAGGACTGCTGGCCTTTGCTGACAGTGGCAAACACATCTGTGATGTAGCCAGTGATGGCATAGGTCTCGGCAGAAGATGCATTATCGGCCAGAGCGGCACAGAGTTCGATGGCCTTGGCACAAGTAATCTCAGTGACATCGGTACTGGGCTCGTCGGTGCCTGCTTCCAGAATCTCCACGTCGGCATTCTTAACCTCGGTGATGACTGTACCATCGGTCTTCACATACTTGAGCAGCTTGCCGGTAATCTTCACCTTGGAACCTGCCACGAACTTCTCTACGCCTTCGGGAAGGTTGGCCCAGTAAGCCTGAACCATCTTCTGACCATCGTTGTTGTCGGACAACCAGAAGGACTGCTGGCCTTTGCTGACTTCGGCAAACACATCGGTGATGTAGCCAGTGATGGCATAGGTCTCGGCAGAAGATGCATTGTCGGCCAGAGCGGCACAGAGTTCAACGGCCTGGGCACAGGTAATCTCAGTGACATCGGTACTGGGCTCGTCGGTGCCTGCCTCCAGAATCTCCACGTCAGCATTCTTAACCTCGATGATGACTGTACCATCGTCCTTCACAAACTTGATCAGCTTACCGGTAATCTTCACCTTGGAACCAGCTACGAACTTCTCTACGCCTTCGGGAAGGTTGGCATAGAAAGCCTGTATCATCTTCTGACCATCGTTGTTGTCGGACAGCCAGAAGGACTGCTGGCCATTGCTGATTTTGTCAAACACATCGGTGATGTAGCCTGTGATGGCATAGGTCTCGGCAGAAGATGTATTGTCGGCCAGAGCTGTACAGAGTTCGACGGCCTGGGCACAAGTAATCTCTACCACCTCTGTAGAGGGCTCATCACCGCCACCAGGATTGGGATTAGGATAAGGTGCTGGAACATCATCGCCACAGCTTGCCAAAGCGAATACGCCAACAAGGGCAAGCGTCATAATCTTGAAAATCTTTTTCATAACTACGTGATTAATAATGATTATATAAAAACGTCATTCCTTATATTGCTGCTCCATAGGCAGATGCTCGGCATGAGGCATCGGTCATTCCTGCACAAGCCCTTAGTGTATCTCCTGCAGATCACTCTCGGTGCGCATGAGTATCTGCCAGGTGTTGTTGTAACGTGTGCACACGCCATACACATCAGCCTTGCCCTTGGGTATGGCCCTATTGGCAAACTTGCTATAGCTGCTGGTGCGCAATACCAGACTGGACTTACCGTTGATGAGACGGTTGGCACAGTTGCTGCTCAGGGCAACAGAACCGTCCTCTGGAGCAAGAACCTGTGTTCCCTCGCCAGAGATGGTCACTCCGCTCAGTTTCACGATACGTCCCGAGAGGATGTACTTATCTGCATTCTCATCAAAGTCCACCGTGTCCACTTTGGCCTCTATCTCGCCTTTCTTGAGCAAACGTACATGCTGTTCCCACACATCGGTATCCATGCGTCCGATGCTGCCATTGTAGAGTGCACCTATCTGTGCCTGCTTTCTATAACCACCGATGTGGAGTCCCTTCAGGTTGATGAGCAACTGCTGTCCTACGGGCATATAGGGATAGAGGTTAGAACCATTGATACCCACGATGATGGCTCCTGTGGGGTCCTGGACGCTGATTTGCTTATACAGATTGCCACCCTCGTCATTTCCGTTCACCACCACCTGCAACTGCCAGTCGTCAGTAATCTCCTTCACCCCATCGGTGCTGTCATTGATGAGCGAGGAATATTTCTCCTTCAGTTCCCCGATGGTGATGACCTTGTCACCCTCCTCCTTCATGATGGAGTTGTTGCCATACAAAGGCTCATCAAACTGTGGAGCCTCCCAGTCCTTGTCCATGCAGGCAGCAAGTCCCATGGAAGTGATGGCAATAGCCAGAAACATATATCTTGTCTTCATACGAATTCCTATATATTATATATAATGTATATCTATCAGTGTGTGTGTGATTAGAATCGGTAGTTGACATTGAGCATGCCATTGATGCCCAGTGCGTAGAACTTCTTGGGGTTGTTGGAGAACTTGTAGGTACGGTCACTGGCTGTTCCCGTGGCACTATTCACACTATAGTCACTACGGCTCTGCTCGTAACCGCCGGTACAAATCTTCTGATTGTTGGTGATATTGGTGAGCATGAGGTTGACGCTGAGAGGACGCTTGGCCACCTTGAACTGATGACCGATGCTGGCATCCAGCATGAATCCGCCATTGCCCTTGGCCTGCTTAGGCACATTTATAACATCCTGACCATTGACGTTGTTGACATAGCCAGCCTTGGAGAGGGTCTCATAGTAGCGCATGCAAGGACTGTAGGAGAGGTAGATGCGGTCATAATAGTTGCCCGTGAGGTCCAGATACCATCCCTTGATGCGATAACTGAGTCCCAGGGAGATGGCAGCCAGAGGAGTTCCACTTTCGCGCATACCCTTGTTGTAGCAGATGTCTTGCTTAGTAGTTCCCTCGGTGGAGAGCATATAGTCCACACGGGAGTTGCTGGTATACTTAGCCTCCGCCATGGTACCTGTAACGTTGATGTCGAAGTTGCTGGTAACCTTGAAGGTCACACCCAGTTCTGCTCCATAGTAATCCTTCTCCAGTCCGGTGAGACTCACGTAAGTGAAGCTGTTCACATCATCGAAATAGAAGTTCTGCCAGTCGGTACCGTCATATGTGTGCGTATAGTATCCTGTCAGGTTGAGGCGAGCCCAACTGCAGTTGAGGGCATAACCCAATTCGGCACTGAAGATTTTCTCCTTCTTGAGATTGGGAACAAAGTTGTTGTTCATCTCTGGACTCTCAAATGCCACACTGGCACGGGGAGCACGGGCTTCATAGCCTACACCCATGCTGATGGAGTTACCCTTGCCCAGGTTGAGCGTACTACCCACCTTGAATCCGCCATCCAGGAAATGAGCCTTTCCACTCTTGCCGTAAGAGGCATTCTTGGCCCATCCCTTGGCAGGGTCATAGAATCCGTTGAGCATATGTCCATTTCGCCACATCTGAGTGGCTCCCATCTTGACAGAGAGATAGTTGTGACTGATGCCCTTGTCCTTGACAAACGAAGCCCAAGCCTTGGCATTCTGGCTGATGATATCATAATCATAGCGCATCTTGTCACCCTCTCTCACCACGCCATTGGGATTGTTGAGGTCATACTGTATCTCACTGTCGTTGGAGGCATATCTGCCCTGTGCATAGGTGTTCACATTGTGAAAATACGCTCCACCCAGGAGGTCTTCCATGGTGGAATAATGATAACCCTTGTTGTTGGCCAACTGCAATCCCACCTGGAACTTGGTGCTATTGTCGATAGACCAGTCGAAGGTAGAGCCCAGGCTGTTGGCCAGGTGGTCGTTGTGCTTGGCCTCTATCCAATAGACTGCATCATGACCGGTGGTATTGAGCTGCTGATTGGCGAAATACAGTTTGTCGAAGTCAATCTGGCGGTGACGGATGCTGGACATCCAGTAGTCACGGCTCTTCTCCCATGCAGCATACTCGGCAGCTGTTCCGGTATTGCTCCACACGTCATAGTTATAGGAAGGGAAGTTCTTCCAGTAATCGGGAGCAGGGTTCTGCCCATTATAGTTCAAGCGTGTGGAACTGTATTTGGCATACTTGGTAAAGGCGCTGGTGGTGAGCTTCATTCGCTCATTGATCTTATAATCCCAGGTCAGCAGCACACTGGGCTCGTAATTGTTCACCACGCGGCTGGCACGCTTCTCACCATTCTGATAGCCCCAATAGGGGTTGTATTGGCGGTCGTTGGCCAACCAGTAAGCCTCATCGGTGCTGGCTCCCTGCTGTGCACGCTCTGTGGGATTGCCCCAGGTGGCCAGATTCAGCGAATGATTCTCATTGATGACCTTCTGTGCAGAGAGGAAATAACCCAGGCTGTTGTAGAAAGTACCGTCCACGGCAGCCGTATTCATATTGGCCCAGCGATATCCCACGGTACCGAAGAAGGCCCACCCTTTCTTGGTGAGTCCGGTTCCATAGGTATACATGGCACGGAGTGTATAGTTACGATTCAGTCCCGAGAGAGTCACCTTATTGCCCGCAGCATAGTTGCTTGCACGGAAGTCATAGTTGCTGCTTCCACCTATGCTGGACATACCGAAAGCATTCACCTCAAAGGGTGTGGCGGCATCCTGATTACGGGTAGCATCGTTCATACCGCCTATGGTGGAATAGTTGAACTGCCCGTTCTCCAGGTTGTTGACCTGCACTCCATTCATATAGATATCACTATACTGTGAGCTATATGCACGGAACTTGAACCTAACCGGACTCCACAGATAACCTACATTGCTGGTATAGACATTGCTGTTGGAGTTCATCATAATCACGTTTTGAGTCATGTCCTCATCCTCTCCCAACTGAGATTCTGTGAAGACGAAGGATGCATTGTCCTGTTTCTTTTCATTATCCAACTCTGGATTGGACACCTGGGCAAGCATCTGAAGGGCAGGTACCGTCAGGAGCACTGCCGTCAGAAATTTCTTTCTCATATAGAACACTATTTTCGTTGTCAATGGGTCAATTCGATGCAAAGTAAGCAAAAATCTTGCATTCTAAACAGGTTTTGCCCTATTTTTAATCTTTACTTCTCAAAAATGTCATCTGTGGCAATGCTCTTGACTGGAAGAAGAGAAGCATGCATCCCTACCATGGACACCTCCATTTATCTGTATGTAACAACAGCTGTGGGAATGAGGATGAACACAGCCCTGACGATGGGTATGATGCAGAGAAAAGCAGGCATACGTTTCTCCGTTTCACGAAAAGAGATTATCTTTGTGCCTGAAGATAGAACAAGTAAGTCATTAGAAAACATACAATATATATGAGAAGGACATTCATACTGCTCTACCTGCTGATGAGCATCATGCCCATGGCCTTGGCACAGAAGAAATTCGGGTGCTACGCAGTGGGATTCTACAATCAAGAGAACCTGTTTGACACCATTCACGATGCGGGGAAGAATGACTACGACTTCCTGCCCAATGGTTCTTATCACTGGAACAAGATGAAATACGAGCACAAGCTGGCCAACATGGCTAAGGTGCTGCTGGAACTGGGAACAGACAAGCTGCCAGGGATAGGTGCCAGTGTGATAGGTCTGTCAGAGGTGGAAAACGACAACGCCCTGCGCGACCTCACAGCCCAGCCAGGAATGAAGGAAAGAGGATACAAGTATATCCACATAGAAGGTCCCGACAAGCGCGGTATAGACTGCGCCCTGCTCTACAACCCACAGTTCTTCACTCCTGAGAAGAGTTGGCTCCAACCATATATCTATGAGAATGGAGACACCACCCATGCCACCCGTGGCTACCTGACTGTACAGGGCAAGCTGGCAGGGGACGACATCACCTTCGTGGTATGCCACTGGCCCAGCCGAGCAGCAGAAGGCAAGTTCCGAGACTGGGGAGGAAAGCAGGTGCGCCATATGACAGACAGCATCATGAAAGCCCAACCAGACATGCGCGTGGTGGTGATGGGAGACATGAACGACGATCCCGACAACACCTCCATGGCCAAATATCTGGGTGCCAAGAAGAAGATGGAGGACGTGGACAAGCATGATTTCTTCAATCCCTGGTGGACCATCCTGCGCGACAAGGGGCAGGGAACCCTGTCCTACAAGGGCGGATGGAATCTCTTTGACCAGATAGTGATGAGCAGAAACCTGCTGGATGTCAAAAAGAAGAAGGAATACAAGAACCTCACTCTGCACTCCTGGCAGATATTCCGTCGCGACTGGCTTATGCAGCAGGAAGGCAAATACAAGGGCAGTCCCCTGCGCACCACGGCGGGAGGTGTGTGGCTGGATGGATACAGCGACCATCTGCCTGTGGTGACCTACTTTGTCAAGGAGCTCTGAGCCACAGCCCATCATCGCCCGTCCTCCAGGCATGCCTATGTTCTCTGCTGACACACGAGGGGTCTCATTGTAAGGCAGAGTTGGCAAAAAGTCATTATGGAGAAAATAACCTACGTCCAGACAAGTCTATTCCCCATATTTGTACTAATTTTGCACTCCGTAAGGCATAATAAACGAAAAGATATTCAATATCCAATATTATTAATACTTCTAAGAAATGACAAGTTACAAGGAATTGGGTCTGGTAAACACCCGTGAGATGTTTGCCAAGGCAGTCAAGGGAGGTTATGCCATCCCCGCTTTCAACTTCAACACTTTGGAGCAGATGCAGGCTATCGTACAGGCTGCAGTGGAGACCAAGTCACCCGTTATCATGCAGGTGTCAAAGGGCGCTCGCAACTATGCCAACGGTACCATCCTGCGCTACATGGCACAGGGTGCTGTTGAGTATGCTAAGGAACTGGGATGCGCCAACCCCCAGATTGTACTTCACCTGGACCACGGAGACAGCTTCGAGCTCTGCAAGGACTGTATCGACAATGGTTTCTCAAGCGTGATGATCGATGGCTCTTCTCTTCCTTATGAGGAGAACATTGCCCTGACCAAGAAGGTGGTTGAGTATGCTCACCAGCACGACGTGACCGTTGAGGCTGAGTTGGGTGTACTGGCAGGTGTAGAGGATGAGGTGGCTTCTGAGGTATCTCATTACACCAAGCCCGAGGAGGTAGAGGACTTCAGCAAGCGTACAGGCTGCGACTCTCTGGCTATCTCTATCGGTACCAGCCACGGTGCATACAAGTTCACTCCCGAGCAGTGCACACGCGACCCCAAGACAGGCAAGTTGGTGCCTCCTCCATTGGCATTTGACATCCTGCATGAGATAGAGAAGCGCATTCCCGGATTCCCCATCGTGCTGCACGGTTCTTCTTCTGTACCTCAGGACGAGGTGGACACCATCAACGCTCATGGCGGTAAGTTGCCCGATGCTGTAGGTATTCCCGAGGAGCAGCTCCGTGAGGCATCTCGCAGCGCAGTGTGCAAGATCAACATCGACTCTGACTCTCGTCTGGCCATGACTGCTGCTATCCGCAAGCACTTCGATGAGAAGCCCGGTGACTTCGATCCCCGTCAGTATCTGAAGCCCGCACGTGAGAACATGAAGAAGATGTACATGCACAAGATTATCGATGTACTGGGCAGCAACGACAAGCTGTAAACCCTCTGCATCTCCATACAGAAAGGCTTAACATTCAGTGGGCTGCACCGTAATTCTTCGGTGCAGCCCACTGCCTATATATAGGGGATTTATTTCTCCTTGATGGGTTCCAGATGAATGCCCACATGTGTGTCTGGTCCGAAATGTGCTCTCAGACGGCTTTCGATGGCCGATGCATGCTGATGAGCCTCGTAGAGCGGAGTGGTGCCCAGCATACGAGCATGCAGTTCTATGGCCACACGGTTTCCCACCCTGCGCGTACGCACATTATGTATTTCGCTCACACCAGGCTCCTCGGATGCGATGCGCACTATCTCCGCCTCGTCCTCCACAGGCAGACTGGCATCGGTGAGTTCCCTGATGCTCTTCATGAGCAATTCCCATGCAGCCTTGACAATGAAGAGACTCACCACGAGGGATGCCAAGGGGTCGAGCACTGTCCAGCGGTTGCCCAGCAGTATGGCACCTCCAATGCCCAGGGTGGTACCCACCGAGGATAGGGCATCGCTACGGTGATGCCAGGCATTGCCCACCACTGCCTCCGAATGGTATTTCCTGCCCACCCTTATGGTAAACCGGTAAGCCCATTCCTTGAGCAGGATGCTGCTGACGGCGGCTGCCAGAGCTATGTATCCGGGGCTGGGCAGCGTCTCTCCGCTGATGACATGCCAGGTCTTGGACAGACCAGAGCAGAAGATCATCACTCCCACAGCCAGCAGCGATGCGCCGATGATGGCCGTTGCCAGGGTCTCGTACTTACCATGACCATAGCCATGGTCCTTGTCCACTGGCTTACTGCCGAGACGCACAAAGAGAAGCACCACCACATCGGTAACGAAATCAGTGAGCGAATGCACGGCATCCGCAATCATGGCTGCCGAATGTCCGAAGAATCCTGCAGCAAACTTAGCCAGGAGTAGCACCACATTGATGATGCTGCCTCCGATGGTCACTCTGTATATTTCCCTTTCCCTGTCCATAAGTGTATATCCTTACTGTACATTAAGGTTTGTTTTTCTGTCCGGACCTGTCCTGACGGCTGTAATCAAGCAAGCGGTATGAACTGCCCTAAGGAAACAGGTCATACCGCTTGGCCTGCGCATGGGAAGATGCGCTAATGCTGCTTACATCTCACGTATCCATATATTACGGAACGAGATGGGTGCGCTTGGGTCGCCATGGGACTGCAGTCTGATGGGGCCCTCGGCATGCTTCACGGTGCGTGGGAAACCTATATACTCTGTGGTACCCATGATCTCCGTATGGTTCTGCAGCACCACTCCGTTCTGTATCACGGTCACATAAGGGCGATAGAGATAAGTGCCATCCTCCTTGAAGACAGGAGCCGTGTAGATGATATCATATACATTCCACTCTCCAGGCTTACGCATGGCATTCACCAAGGGCGGTGTCTGCTTGTAGATGCTGCCTGTCATGCCGTTTACATATGTCTCGTTGTGATAGCAGTCCAGTATCTGCACCTCATACATATCCTGCAGGAAGACGCCGCTGTTGCCACGTCCCTGGCTCTCGCCCTGTATTCCCTCTGGCACACACCATTCGATGTGCAACTGGAAACTGCCAAATTTCTGTTTGGTAACGATATCGCCTTTGCTCTTGTCCACAGTCATGACACCCTTCTTCACCGTCCATCCTGCCTCGGCAGTACCGTCGCCGTTGGTCCAGGCAGAGAGGTCCTTGCCGTCAAAGAGCACAATGGCATCATCGGGAGCTGAGGAGCTCTTCTCGTCACCTGGGGTAACCACCTTGGGCTGCGGTGTCCAGTATTCGGACATGCCTGGTCTCATCTCCTCCTGTTTGGGATACTCCTTGGTCTGTGCATGGATGCCTGCTGCAAGTGTCAGCACAGCAGCCGTCAATAACATTCTCTTCATATCGCTTATCCTTTTTAGTTATAGAAGTTCTTCTCTCTCACCATCAGCACGGAGGTTCATTCCATCACGTCCTTTGTTCCACCGGTATTCTGGAAGAAGGTCACCTTGGTAGTGGTCTTCTTGTCAAAGAGCAGATTGGAGAGAATCTCCACACAGCCAAACTGCCCCATGGGAGTCTCCAAGGTGGTATATTCCCTGTCGGAATCGAAGACGGTCAGTTTCGCGCGCACGGGAACATTATAATATATACCCTTCTCCATCTTGGCTTTCTTCTTGGCCACCTGTTCGTCAGCCACTGCCTGTGGGAGCGTCTCTGTGCACTTCAGGCTGATGTATATGGGATCTCCTGCCAAGTCGTCGGCTGCCAGTATGCCCAACTTGTGCGAGAAGCGGAAGAGCACCTCCTTGTTGGTTTCCTGTCGGGGGTCATAGGTGAGGGAGAACACCTCGTGTGTGGTGTGCTCGGTACCTGCAAAGAGCGATGTGAGAGCCTGGTCCTGCTGCGCCAGCTGGTTGAGCATGAGCTGAAGCTGTGCTCCGTCCTTGGGCGTATTGTCGGCCTCGCCTCTCACCAGTGCGTTCCTGCTCTCTCTGATGTCATAGATTTCCTGTGCACAGAGTTCTGCCATCTTGGCCACACTACCTGCCGAGAGTATCTCCTGAGTCATAAAGGCACGAGGGTCTGCTGGTGCAGGGTCTTGAGTGGCCTGCGGAAGCGGTGGCAGCACAGTCTCCTCGGCGTCCGTATTGATGCTCAGCAGGATTCCGTCCTTGCTCAGTCCCACCAGCGGTGCCACGGTCTTGCTCCTCAGCTTGATGCTGTATGCCTTGGTCATGTCGGGCACTCCATAGGGCTCCAGGGTGATACTCTTTATCTCCCATCGTACGCTCTCGGTGGTGGGCACTTTGTTCAGATGAAGGTACCGCTCTGCATACTTGTTGAAGTCTCCTGGCTTCGTCACCGTCTTGTCTGCCTTGATGGTGACGCGGAAAGCAGTGCGTGGAAGGAAATAGGAGATTCCCTCCAGAGTACTGCCTGGCACAAAGGTGGTCACCTCTGTCTGTGCCTTGCCTGCTACGGCCACTGCCATAAGCAGGGCTAAGGTCATGATCCTCTTAGTCTTCATATCTTGCATTTTCTTATGTGTCTGTTTTCTGTGCCCACAATTCACGCCAGGCATCTGCCAGATGGGCCGTGATATCCCTGGCCATCATGGCCTCCTGCCCCATCTGCTGTGCAGCCCTGTCTCCTGCCGTAGCATGAAGCCACACACCCAGGCATGCTGCCTCTACCATGCCGTACCCCTGGGCCAGCAGTCCCGTGAGTATGCCGGTAAGCACATCGCCAGCCCCAGCTGTGGCCATACCTGCATTGCCTCGGGGACAGAGTGTGACTTGTCCGCCGGGATGATATATGCGGGTGGGATGTCCCTTGAGCACCACCCACAGGTCATGCTCCATGGCCAGCCTCTGTGCAGCCGCCTGCAAGCCGCTGGTGTCGGCAGATGAAATCTGCTCCTGCAGGATGCCTTGGGCCAGGGCACTCATCTCTCCTGCATGAGGGGTGAGAAGGGCATGCATGCGCAAGGGTGCCAACCACTGAGGATGGTCTGCCAGCAGGCGCAGGGCATCGGCATCGACCACCACAGGCAGGGTACTCCAGCGGGTAACCGCCTCGTACAACTGCGCTCCCGCATCGAGTCCTATACCTGGTCCTATGCCTATGGCCTGCCAGGGAGCCTCACCTCCTCTTCCCGATGTATCAGGGAGCATGGCCTCGGGAGTCTGCACATGCAGAATGGCCTCAGGAACAGAGAGCTGCAGCAGGATGCGGTTACACTCGGGCGTACATACGGTGAGTTTGCCCACACCGGCACGCATGCATGACTCCGCAGCCAGTATGGCGCAGCCTCCCACTCCCCATCTGCCCGCCACCAGGAGGGCATGTCCTAAGGTTCCCTTGTGAGCCTCTGCCGGACGGGGCCGTAATATGCGGCTCAGCGCTATGGGCGTCATCTCATCTGTCATACTGCAAAGATACTCATTTCCCCTGTACAGGATACGATGCGCGGGAAGAAAATCTCCTCTCGGAGCAGTCCTGTGGGGATTTTTTCATAATTTTGCGGAACAATAAACAGGTCATGGTCAAAAGACAGAACATCCAGGTGAAGGACAAGACCTTCGCCGTATCCATTCCCGAAGAGGAAATACTGCAGAGAGTAAAGGCAGTGGCAACACGCATCAATGAGGACTACAGGGGGCAGAAGCCTATATTCCTGGCGGTGCTCAATGGAGCATTCGTCTTCGCTGCTGATTTGCTCAGAGAGATTGACCTCCCCTGCGAAATCACCTTCGTGAAGCTGGCGTCCTATCAGGGGACACAGACCACAGGGGCCGTGCGGGAGCTCATAGGACTCAACGTGGACATCACGGGACGTCCGGTCATCGTGGTAGAAGATATCGTGGACACAGGAGTGACCATGGCGCACATGCTGGAGACCCTGCGCAAGCAGAACCCCAGCAGCATAGACGTCTGCACCCTACTGCTCAAGCCCGGCAAACTGGAAGTCCAACTGGACATACGGTACTGCTGCATGGAGATTCCCAACGACTTCATAGTGGGCTATGGGCTGGACTATGACGGATTCGGGCGAAACACACGGGACATCTACACCCTGGTATAGCCACACACCCTTCCGACGAGTGCGGGCTGCCGCAGAAGAAGAATCAGGATATAAACAAAAACATACAGGTAAAAAGAGATTATGAAGAACATCATCATCTTCGGTGCACCCGGATCGGGTAAAGGCACCTACAGTGACTTGATAGTGGAAAAGTATGGTATGGGACACATCAGCACAGGTGATGTGCTGCGTGCTCAGATCAAGGCCGGAACAGAACTGGGCAAGCTGGCACAGGGCTATATCAACAACGGACAGCTCATCCCCGATGAACTGATGATAGACATCCTGGCCAAGACCTACGACGAACTGCCTGCAGGCAAGGGCGTCATCTTTGATGGTTTCCCACGCACGATAGCTCAGGCCGAGGCTCTCAAGAAGATGCTGGCAGAGCGCGGACATGACATGGGAGTGATGATAGAACTCGTGGTGGAGGAAGATGTGCTGATGGCACGTCTGCTCAACCGTGCCAAGGAGCAGGGACGCGCCGACGACAACGAGGAGACCATACGCAAGCGCTTCCAGGTGTACCACAGCCAGACAGCACCCCTGGCAGAATGGTTCCAGAAGGAAGGAATGCGCCACACATTCCGATGGGCCGAGCATCCATCCAAGGAAGAGATGGTGGGTAGCATATTTGCATTCCTTGACCAACTGAACTGATGGCGGCGGAGTCGAACTTCGTAGATTACGTAAAGATATGTTGCCGCTCAGGCAAGGGCGGCAGAGGCTCCATGCACATGCACAGAGCCAAGTATATCCCCAATGGAGGCCCCGACGGTGGCGACGGTGGCCGAGGAGGACATGTGTACCTGCGTGCCAACCATAACTACTGGACTCTGCTGCACCTGAGATACGAACGCCATGTATTTGCAGGACACGGAGGCAACGGAGGGCAGAGCAGAAGCACAGGAGCCAAGGGAGAGGACAGATACATAGATGTGCCGTGCGGCACCGTGGCTTACAACGCCGAGACAGGTGAGTACATCTGCGACGTGACCGAGGACGGACAGACAGTGATGCTGCTACAGGGAGGCAGAGGCGGACTGGGAAACTGGAACTTCCGCACCTCCACCAATCAGGCACCACGCTTTGCTCAACCCGGTGAGCCCATGCAGGAGATGACAGTCATACTGGAGCTTAAACTCCTGGCCGACGTGGGACTGGTGGGCTTCCCCAATGCAGGCAAGAGCACCCTACTGAGCGCACTCTCCAGTGCACGGCCCAAGATAGCCAACTATCCCTTCACCACCATGGAACCATCGCTGGGCATCGTGGCCTACAGGGACCAGCAGTCGTTCGTCATGGCCGACATTCCCGGCATCATAGAGGGCGCCTCCGAGGGCAGAGGACTGGGACTGAGATTCCTCCGACACATAGAGCGCAACTCCCTGCTCCTATTCATGGTACCGGGAGATACAGACTCCATCAGCAAAGAGTACGAGATTCTGCTGCGCGAAGTGAGCACCTTCAATCCCGAAATGCTGGACAAGCAGAGGGTACTGGCCATCACCAAGTGTGACCTCCTGGACCAAGAACTCATGGACCTCCTGGCCGAGGAACTGCCACAGGACATACCTCACGTCTTCATCAGCGCAGTGGCAGGAATAGGCATACCACAGCTGAAGGACATACTGTGGCAACAGCTCAACAGCGAAAGCAACAAACTGCAGGCTATCACGCAGCATGAGACTCTGGTACACAGAAACAAAGATCCAGAATGGCTAAGAAACGAACTGCAGGATGAGGGTGAAGACGAGGAGATAGAGATTCTGGACGACGAATACCTGGAGGAGGAGGACATCGAGGATCTGGAAGACTACGAATACGAGGATGAGTAGCCTGATAGTCTATAACACCCCAGGATGGGTAACAGCCTTCACCACAGGGAAAGGATGCGGAGTGGAGGATGTGGGGCTCAGCCTACAGCAGTTGGCACTGCCCCGACAGACTCACTCCGACCATATCCTCAGAGTCACACAGCCCGGACGGCCAGAGGATACCGATGCCGTCATCACCAGCCAACCGGGACTGTGCGTATGCGTGAAGACAGCCGACTGCATACCCGTACTTCTCTATGACGACCAAGAGCGGCAGGTGGCTGCCGTGCATGCCGGATGGCGAGGCACCGTGGCACATATAGCTGCCCAGACCGCATCACTCATGAACCCACAGGGGAAACATCTGCATGCCATCATCGGACCTGGCATATCCCTGGCACAGTTCGAAGTGGGCGACGAGGTATACGAAACCTTCCGCCAGGCTGGATTCCCCATGAACCGCATCAGCCGAAAGTTCCCATCAAGCCAAGGAGCAGACAAATGGCACCTGGACCTGTGGGAGGCCAACAGATGGCAACTGCAGGAAGCAGGCGTGGACGATATCTTCATCCAAGGAATCTGCACCATGACCAGCCCACACTATTACAGCGCACGGCGGGAGACTATCCACACCGGGCGCAACATGAATGGTATCTTTATCAACCCATAACCATGCGTACACAAATACTGCTTCTCCTCCTGACACTTCCCTTAGGATGTCTGGCTCAACAACCAAAGACCGAGGACAACACTGATATTGACATCGACGAATGGCAGGTAATGAGGGTTGAAGCCTCGAAGGACCCCTTTTTGCACACCAACCAATTCTCTATCAACTTTGCCAACTATACCGATGAGGAGTGGTGCTACCCCCTGCCGAAAGGTAAGGTGATAAGTCCATTTGGAGGAAGCAGAAGGCATGGAGGCACAGATATCAAGTCCAAGGCTGGAGATACGATACGTGCAGCATTCCCTGGGGAAGTGATACTGAGCGGGCCCTATTATGCCTACGGCAATTTCGTGGTGATTCGCCATGCTAACGGCCTCGAGACTGCCTACAGCCACAACGTACGCAACCTGGTAAAGAAGGGGGCATGGGTGCATGCAGGACAGCCCATTGCCCTGGTGGGCAGAACAGGACGTGCCACCACCGAACACCTGCACTTCGAAACACGTGTACGCGGCAAGGCATTCGACTCAAACAAAATCTACGACCATCACTTGCACTCCATCAAGCGAGAAGTCATCGTCTTCACCAAACAAGCCAACGGACAACTCCGCATTACCTCTGCACCCAAGTGAAGCGTTGCTGATGTAATAACGATAACGGTAACCTTAACCCTAACCCTAACGGTAACCTTAACCCTAACCTTAACGTTAACCCTAACGGTAACCTTAACGACAACCCTAATACAAGTTTCGCAAGTGTTCACTTGTAGCTGACAAGCGTTTAAGGAGCGGGCTGAAGGCCCAGCAAGCGCATAGCCCAGGGCATCGCCCTGGGTAGATTAGCCGCCGCTATCGCGCCCTGAAAGGGCAAAAGCGTCTCTATAAACGCTTGCACGCTAATGGCTCAGCGGAAGATTAGTGGGGGATGAAAGAAAAAAGCCTATATCAGACGTACGTACTTGCAAGGACGGTTGCACGTACTTGCGGGAACGGTTGCAAACGTTTGCGGGAACGGTTGCAAACGTTTGCGGGAAAAGAGGCAGTGCACTGCAAGGACGGATGCAGTGCACTGCAGAGACGGATGCAGTGCACTGCGGGAGCGGTTGCAGTGCACTGCGTCTGAGATGGGGAAAAACTGGATTACCAGATAAATCAGGAGGGGGAGGGAAGAATGGGCTCAGTAGATGGCTCTTTATGCGGTTCTCTCCAAACGCAAGCGGGTCCATACTTTGCGTCAGCCCCCCCGCTCTTCTTACGCTCAAGATATGCTTTTAATGCTTGTGTCTGTTGGCACGCCTGGCTCTTATATCGGCCTTCTTCTTGGCCGAGCCGCTTCCGTGAGCACCAGTGATATACTGCTTTCGTTTAGCCTTGGTGCGCACCTTATTGTCATCCTTAGCCGGAGACTTCTCTCTGGCCCCAGCACGGAAGGTTATTCCTCCGCCCTGGATAACGGCATCTATATCGTCTCCACCAAACTGATTGCTCATCGGGATACTTGCTTATGCGGTCTGTAAATAGATGAATCCATTAATGATGGAAAAGTCTGACACCGGTGAATGCCATGGCTATACCATACTTGTCGCAGGTATCTATGACATGGTCGTCACGCACACTGCCTCCTGCCTGCGCTATGTACTGCACTCCACTCTTGTGGGCACGCTCCACATTGTCACCGAAGGGGAAGAAGGCATCGCTACCCAAACTTACACCCGTATTCTGGGCTATCCAGGCTCTCTTCTCCTCCCTGGTGAGAGGCTCAGGCCGCTCGGTGAAGAACTTCTGCCACTCTCCCTCTGCCAGGACATCCATATAGTCCTCTCCGATGAAGAGGTCGATGGTGTTGTCGCGGTCAGCCCTGCGGATACCGGGCACGAAGGGAAGGTTCATCACACGGGGATGCTGGCGCAGCCACCATATATCGGCCTTGTTTCCTGCCAAGCGTGTGCAGTGGATACGGCTTTGCTGCCCAGCACCGATGCCTATGGCCTGTCCGCCCTTCACATAGCACACACTGTTGCTCTGAGTGTACTTGAGGGTGATGAGCGCCAGTATGAGATCTCGACGGGCCTCCTCGGGGAAGGTCTTGTTCTGGGTGGGAATATTCTGGAAGAGGGAGGGATCGTCCAGGCGCACCTCATTGCGACCCTGCTCAAAGGTGATGCCGAACACCTGCTTACGCTCAATGGGGGCAGGTCGGTATGCAGGGTCTATCTTGATGACGTTGTACGTACCCTTGCGCTTCTCACGGAGCACCTGCAGTGCCTCTTCGGTGTAATCAGGAGCAATCACTCCATCGCTCACTTCACGCTTGATGAGCATGGCAGTAGCCAGGTCGCAGGTATCGCTCAGGGCAATGAAATCCCCATAGGAACTCATGCGGTCGGCACCACGTGCTCTGGCATAGGCGCAGGCAATGGGAGAGAGGGGAATCTGCACATCGTCCACGAAATAGATGCGAGCCAGCGTATCATCGAGGGGCAGTCCCACGGCAGCTCCTGCCGGCGATACGTGCTTGAAGCTGGCAGCGGCAGGCAGCCCTGTGGCTTCCTTGAGCTCACGCACCAGTTGCCAACTGTTGAAGGCATCCAGAAAGTTGATGTATCCGGGACGGCCGCTGAGGACCTCGATAGGAAGTTCGCCTTCCTCCATAAAGATGCGTGAAGGCTTCTGGTTGGGGTTGCAACCATACTTGAGTTGTAATTCTTTCATAATGCTCCGTAAAAGGCGGTATAAATGAGAACAAAAAGTGGAGCTGGAGGGGATTGAACCCTCGTCCAAACAGGGACGCACTGTGCTTTCTACACGCTTATTCCAGACTTCGGTTTTCGTGTGCAAACAAGACCTGGACCACCCATTTGCACCTTATCCTCTATGATGTCATCACCTGCGCGAGGCCACAAGCAACTATCCCCGATTTTCGCTGTGCCACTATATCAATGCGCCTCGGAGAAAGGGCTCGTTGAGTGACATCTCGTCCCGACACCTGGTGTCAGGATTAAGCCAGTAACCTACTGTACTTCAGTTAGGCAGCGAGAGCGTAATTGTTTTCGCCAGATAATCTTTGAAAGCCATTGATTATAGAGAGCGACTGCCGACTCTCTGCGTGCTTACACAACACCTCATCCTGCTGTCAAATCCATGTCAGCCCCATACGTTTAGAGTATAGCGTGTTGCTTCGTGGCCACAAAGGTACGGCATTTCCTCAAGACAGACAACAAGACAGTGGCATAACTTTTGACGATAACCTTAACGTTAACCTTGACCTTAACCTTGACGGGGCGTTATCGTTAGCGTTAGGGTTAGCGTTATCGTTAGCGTTATCGTGAAAATCTAATAGAGAATCACAATAAAAGGGAGCTACGAAACGTTATTTAACAGAACACATTGTATATATATAAGCGAACCCTACCGACAGCACAGAGAGAATGACACAGAGGATACAGATGAACCCTACCATCAAGGATGGTATGAACAGCCTGCAGCGCCTGCTTAAGAGAGCCTTTGACCTGGTGGGCTCCCTGCTGGCCCTCATCCTCTTGTCTCCTCTGATGGGCATCATAGCACTGCTTATATATCGGGAAAAGTCAGGACCCATACTCTACCGTCAGGAACGTATAGGGCGGGGAGGAAAGCCATTCAACATACTGAAGTTCCGCACCTTGCCCGTCGACCACGAAACACACGGACCCAGTCTGTCGGCACACTGCCAGGGAGCCACACCCCTTATGCGAGCATTGCGCGACCATCATCTGGACGAGTTGCCACAGCTGTGGAACATACTGATGGGCGACATGTCCTTTGTGGGCCCACGTCCGGAGAGGAAGTTCTACATCGACAAGATTATGTCCCAGAATCCCGACTATGCCTACCTCTACTGCATGCGCCCCGGGCTCACCTCATGGGCCACAGTATGCAACGGATACACCGACACCATGGAGAAGATGCTCATCCGATTGCAGATGGATCTCTGCTATCTGCAGAAGCGTTCCCTGTGGACAGACTTCAAGATAATACTCACAACAGCCAATTATATCATCAATGGAAAGAAAATATAGTACAACATGGCACAAGGCAGCTTTGGTGCTGGCCCTGGGATGGTGCAGTCTGACCGTCAGTGCCCAAAGAATGACAGACAGCCAGGTGGTGGACTTCGTCAAGAAAGAGCAAGCCAAAGGCACCAACCAGCAGGACATCGTAACGAAACTGCTCCAGAAGGGTGTGACCACCGATCAGCTAAGACGTATCAGACAGAAATACGAGGCACAGCAGAACCAGATGGGAGCTGTGGACTTGAATCCCAATACTGAGGTGACCAACGGAACCAACAGACAACGGACCAACAAGGAAAAGGCACTCATGCAGATGCAGGCACAAAAGCAGAATGCACGCATGATAAAGGGACAGTACGAGGACAGGAACCTGACCATGGACGACCGAAAAGAAGCCATGAATGATGCCATAGGATTCATGGACATCGACTCGCTCATCTATTATCAGAACTACTTCAAAGACGAGAGCCAGGTCTTCGGACGCAACCTGTTCAGCAACAAGAACCTTACCTTTGAGCCCAACCAGAATATGGCCACTCCGGCCAACTACCGGCTGGGAGCAGGAGACAATGTGATTATTGACGTATGGGGAGCCAGCCAGGAGACCTTCGAATGCATGGTTTCACCCGACGGTGTGGTGGTCATTGAGGGAGTGGGACCCATACAGATAGCAGGACAGACCGTGCAACAGGCTACAGCCACCATCAAGGGCAAACTGGGTGAGCACTTCGCTGGATGCCAGTTCAGTCTCTCCGTGGCCGATACACGAAGCATACAGGTGCAAGTAATGGGCGAGGTGGTGATGCCCGGCACTTACACTCTGAGCAGTCTGAGCAGTGCCTTCAATGCGCTGTACGCTGCCGGAGGCATCAACGATATAGGTACACTGCGCGACATCAAGGTGTATCGCAACGGCCGGCAGATAAGCACCATCGACGTGTATGAGTTCCTGATGAACGGAGTCAGCGCAGGCGATGTGCGGCTGGAGGACAACGATGTCATCGTGGTGGGGCCCTATGACTGTCTGGTGAACGTGCGCGGTAAGGTAAAGCGCCCCATGTTCTACGAGATGAAGTCCACAGAGAGCGTGAAGCAACTGCTCACTTATGCAGGAGGTATGGCAGGCAATGCCTACACCAAGAACGTGAGACTGATGCGCAAGGCAGGCGAGGAATACAGCATCCACACCATCGACGAATTCCAGATGTCGGCCTTCTGCGTCAAGGATGGAGACTCACTCTATGTGGACAGTGTGATACCACGATACAGCAATATGGTGGAGGTACGGGGAGCCGTGAAGCATCCTGGACAGTTCCAGCTGGGAGGAGAAATACAGAGCCTCAAAGACCTCATCAGGGTAGCCGATGGAGTGGCAGAAGATGCATTCATGTCCCGTGCCGTCATGCACAGACAGAAGGAAGACCTGACCCTGGAGATGGTGTCAGTGGACCTGCAGGGAATCATTGCCGGCACAAGCCCCGACATCGCACTGCGCAAGGGGGACGTACTCTTCATTCCCAGCATAGTGGACATGAAGAACGAACAGACACTGACCATCTCGGGAGAGGTTCTTTACCCTGGCATCTACGAGTTTGCCGAGAACACCTCCGTGGAAGACCTCATCCTGCAGGCAGGTGGTCTGACCGATGCGGCATCACTGGCCAAGGTGGATGTATTCCGACGTGTAAATGATGCCAATGCCCAAAAAGATGACGGCAAGATGGCAGAGGCCTTCAGTTTCAGCATTGACAAGAACCTGTCCAGCAATGATGAGTCCTTCCGCCTGAAGCCATACGATGTGGTGGTAGTGCGCAAGAGCCCCTCTTACAGCGAGCAGCGCAATGTGTCTATAACCGGCTGCATCAACTTTGCAGGACAATACTCCATGACAAGTACCGACTACCGACTGAGCGACCTCGTGAAGGCTGCGGGAGGTATTACAGACATAGGTTACAGCAAGGGTGCACGCCTCACACGTGTCATGACTCCCGACGAACGACTTCAACGTGAAAGTGCACTCCGTGCCGCACAGATAGCCATGTACGAGGAAGCCATGCAAGATGAGAAAGGATACAACATCAACCAGGCCGACTCCCTGCTGCAGATGAAGATGGACCTGGGCAATACATACCCTGTGGCTGTAAATCTGGACAAGGCCCTGGCAGAACCTGGAGGCCAGTATGACATCGTGCTCAGAGAAGGAGACCAGCTGGTGGTTCCCCAGTTCAGCAACACAGTGAAGGTGAGCGGTGAGGTGAGTTATCCCATCAGCATGAACTACAAGAAGGGCGAGTCACTCTCCTATTATATAAAACGCGCGGGAGGATACGGCAACAGAGCCAAGAAGAAGGGCGTGTATGCCATCTATATGAACGGAGCTGTGGAGAAGATCAGCAAGCACAGCAGCAAGGACATACAGCCCGGTACAGAGATTGTGGTTCCCACCAAGAAGAACTCAAAGCGCATGACCACGGGTGAGGTGATGGCCATTGCCAGCGGAGGTGCCTCGCTGGCCAGCGTAGTGGTGGCACTGATAAGCATTCTCAAGTAAAACGTGGAGAGGATACGTTATGGAACAAAACAAGAATACAGACATCGAGGTCATTGACCTTCGCCTCGTGGCCCAAAAGCTATGGAAGAAGCGTGGCCTGTTTGTGCGCGTGTGGATAGTGACATTCATCCTGGCATGCCTGTGGATACTTCCCCAGCCCAGGTATTACGACACCACCGTGGTGCTGGCACCCGAGATAGGAGGACAGAACACGGGAGGAGGACTGGCCTCCATCGCTTCCAGTTTCGGGGTAGACATAGGAAGCATACAGTCAGAGGATGCCATCTACCCCACCATCTACCCCGACCTCTTCGACTCCAAGGACTTCATCGTGGGACTCTTCGATATCAGGGTAAAGACCATGGACGGAGAGGTGGACACCACCTTATATCAGTACATGCACAAGTACGAGAAGAAGAATCCTGTCACACGTCCTTTCAACCTGGCCCTTGGCTACATAAAGAATCTGTTTGAAGACAACACGGGAGCACAGGGAAACGCCAACACCGTGGATCCCTCCAGGTTAACCAGGCGCCAGGAGGTGATATGCGCCAAGATAAAGAAGAACATCAGCTGTGATGTGGATATCAAGACAGATATCATCACCATCAAGGTCACAGCCAAGGATGCTCTGGTAAGTGCCACTCTGGCCGACTCTATCTCAAGCCGACTGCAGCAGTTCATCACAGACTACCGTACCAGCAAAGCCCGAAGAGACCTTGACTACTACCAGAAACTGACCGATGAGGCCAAGGCGAGCTACGATGCAGCCACAGAAGCATATAGCCGTTACTGCGACCAGCATAGCAACATCATTCTGCAGGCTGCCATATCCGAACGGGACAAACTGGAGAATGAGATGAGCATGTGCCTGAGCGCCTATACGGCCATGAATACCCAGCTGCAGGCATGCAAAGCCAAGGTACAGGAGCGCACACCCGCCTTCACCATCCTGCAGAGTGCCTCCGTTCCCAACAAGCCAGCCGGTCCGAAGCGTATGATATTCGTAGCTGCCATGTTGGTACTCTCCACCATAGGCTGTGCATGCTACATCCTCAGAAAATTCATCCCTGAGTATATCTAAACAATGAGGAACGGCATTGAGCATATAGGCAAAACAGATGTGGCATGGAGTTATACGGCAACCATTTTCCAAGTGGGTGCCGGTGTATTCCTATTACCTGCTATTTTGCATTATATGCCCCAGCAGACCGTGGGTCTGTGGAATGTATTCCTGATGGTCACCTCGCTTGTACTGCTTCTTGACTTTGGTTTCCGCCCCTCATTTGCACGCAATGTCGGCTACATTCTGGCTGGTGTAAAAGAACTGCAAGTACAGGGTGTCAACAGGACTGACAACGAATCTCCCATTGACTTCAACCTTCTCAAGAGCGCGATATGCGCCATGCGCAAGTTCTACCGCATGGTATCACTCACCGTTCTCCTCATATTAGCAACGGCAGGAACCGCGTATCTATGGGCTGTAATGCGCAACTACACGGAATCACATTCTGATGCCTATGTGGCATGGGCCATATTGTGCTTCGTCAATTGCTACGAGCTATACACATATTATTATGATGCTCTACTGCTCGGGAAGGGCTACGTGAAACAGTCTCAGCAGATAATGATTCTTAGCAAATGTGTCTATCTGGGTATTGCTATCCCATTGGTCATGATGAACATTGGGTTGACAGCACTCGTTTCAGCTCAACTGCTATCGACCATAATACGTCGTATTTTAGCAAAAAGAGTATTCTACACCCGTGACATGAAGCTGCAACTTGAGACAGCCCGCGAAGAACAATCGCAAAAGGTATTTGCCTCAATAATGCCCAATGCTGTGCGTGTTGGACTGACCTACATAGGCGGTTTCCTCGTCAACAAGTCAACCATTCTGATAGGTTCCCTGTATCTCACGCTAAACGATGTGGCAACCTACGGCATCACTGCCCAAGTAATGGATGTTCTCACACGATGCGCTCTAGTATGCAGCATGGCATACACTCCTTTGATAGTCAAGGCAAGAGCGCAAGGTGACATGCAAGCTATCCGACGCATGTACATTCTGTGTACAGCCGCACTGGCATGCGTAATGCTTGTGGGAGGTATCTGTTGGCTTCTATGCGGTGACATATGCTTGAATATCATAGGAAGCCAGACCCATTTCATTATGCCCAAGATGCTTGCAGTACTGCTTGTATTTCAGTTTTTGGAAAAGAACCATTCACTGGCAGCAACCTTCATACAAGCGGACAACAGAATTCCGTTCTTTATCCCATCACTTGTATCCGGGATAGCCGTTGTGATTCTGCTGTGGCTCTTCCTCAGTCAATTACATTGGGGACTATGGGCTCTTATTCTCGCCCCTGGCATTGTGCAACTTGCCTATCAGAACTGGAAGTGGCCGTTAGTTGTTATACACGAAATCAGGCAAGGCTTATGAAAGTATATACCATCATCGTCACCTATAACGCAATGAAGTGGATAGAACGTTGCGTAACGTCTCTACTGAACTCCACCATACAAACGTCCATCGTCATAATTGACAATTGTTCGAAAGACGAAACGGTCAGTTTCGTGAAGAAAACATATCCGCAAACGACAGTCATCACGCAGGAAAAGAACCTGGGATTCGGTCAGGCGAACAACGTGGGCATTCGCATGGCACTTGCCAATGGGGCGACACATATATTGCTGCTCAATCAAGACGCATGGATAGACAGCAAGATGCTGGAGACTCTGCTGCCATTTGACGATGGGGAAACAGTCCTCTCACCTGTTCATCTCAATGGAGCAGCCACAGCAATAGACAAGAATTTCCTGACGAATGCCGTCATCAGAAGCGGATATGACAATCTGAGGATTGACGACCCTCTGTTGACCCGTGCAAAGGGACTGCATCCCGCCCAAGAGATATGTGCAGCCTGCTGGCTCATACCCAGAAGAATCATAGAAAAGATAGGTGGTTTCAACCCTCTGTTCTTCCACTACAGTGAGGATGTAAACTATCAGTACAGGCTATTCTACCATCACATGCGTATTGCCTGGGCTGGTGGAACACACGTATGTCACGACCGCGAATTCCGCAAGAGACAGCCAGCAACCTACATCAGGGTAAGACAAGAACTGGTGTTAAGAGCATCAAACATCAACGTTTCACCTCTGAAAGCAACGCTACAAGAGATTCGCTACGGCATAGGAGTGCTGCATACCGCCCTGGCATACAGGGAGTGGAGAAGCATTGCATACTTCTGGAAAGCCTATTTTTACATGCTGACACATATGACCAAAGCCATAAATGACAGCCGTAATATAGAGAAAAAGCAAGGAGAGAACTGGCTATGATTGCTGTACCCTTCATATATTTTTCCTCTCTGTGTGGTTATTTCGTATGGAAACACAGGCACTTCGGGGCAGAAGCCTGGATGGCCTTTCTGTATGCGATATCCGCTTTGGCCTCTATTCCCGTATTCCAACAGGACCTTATCGGGATACAATATGGCACCCCGCTGAAGACTGTCGGGCTAATACCCACCATTGTTTATTGCGGTTTGCTTACAATCACCATACTTCCCTTCTCGCAGATGAATGCTGAGAAAATCACATTCATAGAGAAGCCCAAGCCTTGGCTATTCAAGCTTGTATCATGGACGCTTATCATCACATTCTTCTGCACTGTATTTGTGTATATAGGTGACATACGCAAGACAATGGCCATAGGAGACTTGAAAATGGTCAGGGACATGGTGTATAACGGCGAAAGCGCAACTAAGGTATCTGGTATAAAGTACATATTCTGTCTGCCAGAAACATTCCTTTCTGCACTTGGAATGGTTGCGATTCCGTTCTTTCTCTACAGCCTTTGCTTCACACACAACAAATGGTGGTTCAATCTGCTGTTGCTGCTTTCCTCCACCACTGCCATTGTTAAAAGCATATTGATTGCAGGACGAACGCAAACTATATATTGGATATTTACGTTTGTAGCATGCTACTGCTTTTTCTCGCCCATGATGAAAAGCGGCTATAAGCATATCATACGCATCCTTTTTACTTCTGTTTTTGGTGTCGTATTGCTTTTCTTCGTGGCTGTCACAGCTGCCAGATACTACAACGTAGCACAATACGCCATACAGATGCTACTACTATATATAGGCGAACCATTCGTGGAATTCTGCTATTTTTGGGATTTCTTCCAAAGCCCCGATATGTCGCTTCAGCGAATATTACCATTCACACACCAGTTTATCCTTGGCAAGAACATTGACCTGGAGATTTACCGCGCTCATGTTGCGGCCAAATCTGGCTTGTTCATCGGCGTTTTCTTCACGTTCCTTGGTGACCTTCTAATAGATATCGGACGTTTCGGCATGATGGTTTATGTACTGATATATCACATAGTCGCACGCCTGCTTCTACGCAGGAAAGACCCACAAGTGCTACCTTTCCATCATATTTTAATCTGGCTACTGCTCATCCTACTCCCGCTCGAAGGACTTTTCTACTATAGTTTCCACACCGTGCGAATGAGTTATTACGTCATAGAAACCATTCTGCTGGTAATTCTATTTAAGTACAAGATACGTCTTTGGCACAAGAACAAGGAAGAAGAGGATACGTCGCTGACCTCCACCCTACCGACAAACTCAAGTCTGCCAACAGATTTTTCCACAACTACAGAAGCACCACAACCATGCCAAAAGTAAGCATCATCATACCCTGCTATAACCAGGCGGAATTCCTGCTGCAGGCTTTGCAGGGACTGCAGGAGCAGACTCTCCAGGATTTCGAATGCATCATCGTGGACGATGGGAGCATAGACCAGTCGGCACAGATAGCAGAAGACTTCATAAAAGGAGACCACAGATTCCGCCTCATCAAGAAAGCCAATGGCGGAACTGCCACTGCACGGAATATGGGTTTGAGCGCTGCCACCGGAGAATACGTTCAGTTTCTGGATGCAGATGATGAACTGGACTCGCGCAAGCTGGAGTTACAAGCAGCCATGATGGACAGGGATGGGCTGGACATGTCCTACACCGATTATCGGCATTTCCACATGGATGCCTCTGGCACACGCATCCTGCGCTCACATCCTGCTTATACCATGAGGCCCACAGGAAGTCTGCACCTGAGCCTACTCACACGCTGGGGCATTGACTTCTCCATCCCCATTCATTGCATCCTGTACCGCAGGAGTTTCATCGTGGAACACCATCTGAGTTTCTCAGAAACATTACGTTATCGGGAGGACTGGGATTTCCACCTCCAAGCATCGGCTATACCTGGATTCCGCTACGGACGCATGCCTCAGTATGTGGCAGCCTATTATCGCGAGACCCCCAACAGCAAGACCAGCAGTGCACAGAAGCTCAGCAGCGGCAACCTTACTTACTTGTCGCATGCCATACGTCATGCGCCTCTGGCCGACATGATTCCCTTGGCCTTCCATCTGGCATGTGAGCTGATACTGGTGACGGGACGTGCCTGCAAGCACCGCCATCTGGCAGAACTGCGTCCACTCTCCATTCTGGAGCAGCATGCTAACCTTCGCCATGTGATAGCCTACATGTTATCCATAGTGCTACTCCCCCTGAGCATCCTGTATATCATCATTCGCTCCATTATCGTTTATCTATGAGCACAAGACAAACACTCCCGCACATCATGATATTCTGCGTAACCTACAAGAGTTACGACTATCTGCGCACCTTCATGACATCCGTGGAACGTGCTGCAGCAAAAGCAGAGGGACTCTGCCACGTCACGCTGTGTGTGGGCGACAATACCACCGACCAATGGGAAGATGTGCCTGCCGACCTCACTCCGCATTGTTCGTTGCATGCTTTCCCCTACCATCTCAACCTGGGTTACCTGGGATGTGCCCTGAAGATGATGTCAGAAGTGGGATGGCAAGAGGTGAGTCAGGCTTCATACTGCATCATCAGCAACGTAGATCTCACCTTGCGCGAGGATTTCTTCAGTGTGCTGGTTACCACGGAATGGCCTGCCGATACAGGATGGCTGGCTCCCGACATCTTTACCGAACGGCTCAACCATCACGACAATCCCTTCCAGACGCATCGTCCGCGCAAGCGTGATTTCATTCGCTGGCAGCTGCTCTACAGCAACCACATTATATATAAATGGCTGGAGAAGCTCTACCACCTGCGAGGCAAACACCAGAACATACCCGACAAGCAGACAGCCATCTACGCCGGACACGGCTCGCTCATGGTCATCAGCGGACAGTTCCTGGCCAAGCATCCCTATCTGAAGTTCCCCACATTCATGTATGGCGAGGAACTCTTCTTTGCCGAACTGATATATCAGGACAAGCTGAAGACCTACTATTGCCCGTCACTGTATGTCAGCAACGTGGGACGGGTGTCAACAGGCAAGTACAACTATGAGTGGCTCTGCCGCCAGAACAGGAAGAGCCTGCGTATTCTGAAAGACTACTGCTTCCGCTACCCTATTCTGAAAAACAGCGAATATTGAGCAGCCTACCCCGCATCACGGCCTGAAATCATATAGAGTCGAAAGAGCAATTCTGCACTCTGCGGATTAAGCGAGGATTGTACATCAGTTTCTTGTTGCACATCCTCACGGGTATTGGTTTCCCCTTAGAAACCACCCTTACGCCCTCCAGACTCACAAGCGACTGGTAATACACTGTGCCGCGATACAGATTGTCATCTCCCTGACTGTTGAAATGATATAGGAAGAAAGCATCGGGTGTGCGCTCTTCCGGCATACGGATGGTGCAGTTCCTCATGTGCAAGTTTGGCAGACACCTTGAGGACTCCTTATCGCTGAACGTCAAGCCTTCTACCAGACAGTAGTAGGTGGGATGCACATCGAAGATGCAATCCCGATATGACAACTCAAAACCTGTAAATGCACCAGAATAACTGTGTTCTATAATCAATGGACGTGCCTTGACAAAATGGCAATGGACAAAACGCATATACCCAAAGGCACAGGCTACCTGGCACATACAATTACGAGAGGAATACTGTGACGTATCGGTCTGAAAGGTACAGCGGCGGTAGGTGAAGTCTGCACAATAACAATGGCAGTCAAATCTGTTGAGTACGCAGTCATCCAGAGTCACCCGATTCAGGAAGAAGCCACAGGTGATTCCCCAAGGTGCATCCGCCTGTACATTACGCAGCGAGGTATCATAGAGGTTAATCAACCGAAGACCATAACCATGACGCTTCGCGGCTGAATAGCTTCCGCTTATGCTTACATTCTCCAATAGAGTACCCACCGAATGACGGATGTACAGGCACTGGTCATCCTCATAGATGGGACGCTGAGGGCGCGTCTGATCTTCCTTTGGTGTTTCTACAGATATATTTCTGACCTTAAGCCCTATCTGGCCGCAGGCTTTCAGTAGAAAAGTGCGCTTCGTGGAGGCTTCGGAGCGGGAAAACCGAAGGTTCTTGAAGGAAGGGTCCTTCACCTTCACCTCATCATAGAGGCACATCAGGCTGTCTGCTCCAGAATAAGGATAGATGGGGTGGTTCTGTGCCTTTCCGTCTATGATATGAACGATGTCCCTGCGATAAATGCTCAGACGACCGTCACGCTTGCTCCATTCCTTACGGTCATACACGTACAGCAACTTGTGTCCACGGGCAAGGGCTGGCACCGAAGAAAAGTCACCGTCATCTATCACCCTGCCGCTCACCTGCACTTGCCTGGCAGCCCGAGCAAGCAAGGCGAAATCAACAGTCTCTATGTCCTGCAAGTCGGAACGGCTATCCATTGAGAAAAGGAAAAGCCTATCCACACAGGTGTTTTCCACCACAAACCTGCAACCACCGAAATCCGTATAACTGGTGAGTGGGATAGGTGCAGCATCCGAAGGGATGACTATCCTGACTGTCACGCCCTTGGGATAAACCACCCGAGTGCCACTACCCTTGGCCAAAGCAGAAGCGTGTATCTCTCTGAGCCGTTGATACACAGTCTGGCCATCACCCTGCAAATCAGCAAGACTCACACGCACGACATTACGGATACCAGCATTGACAATGCTCAGAAACCCGCACATAAGCATGCACAACAGCGTTGAGTAAAATCTCTTGGTACTCTTCTCTAACCTTCTCATCGAACTGAATTGTTTGTTGCAAAGATATAGATTATTGAAGAGAAAGGCGCAGGAAAGCCATCTCAAAAAGGCAAGTTAACACTGTGCCTTAGCCGTCTTATCCCTATGCCTCAAACCAAACACAGCATGAAATGATGGTATCATGCCATGAAATGATGATTCTTATGGATGGTGGTCCGCTACATACTTAATAATATATTATTCGTGAAGTATATTATAAATGAAGTGGGTGAAACCGTTTGC
>SAMEA3663036__coassemble_121_pt1 | contig 36992 bp, 29 predicted proteins | sample SAMEA3663036__metabat2_high_PE_022 | metagenome-assembled genome bin SAMEA3663036 (sample SAMEA3663036) | pig gut metagenome | biome: pig gut; feature: pig-associated habitat; material: faeces | place: France | collected 2012
GTCGAAATGTCGGATGACCCAATCTTAATTTGGGTGGCGCATTGACGAAGTCAGGTGGGACTTCGGTGCACATCGTTCGCTTATCAAAGCGCGAGATTGTGAGTTCTTTGACTTATCTCCCTTTTCTCTTATCCAGAATAGGACTAACGATTTCGGTGCCAGTTTTCTCTATCTCAGACGCAGTGCACTGCAACCGCCCCTGCAGTGCACTGCAACCGCCCCTGCAGTGCACTGCATCCGTCCTTGCAGTGCACTGCCTGTAAGTAATACTACTTTTACTTATGGTAAATGTAGGTTTGCGTGGCCACTCCATTATAACTATTTAAGGCTGACTCCAAAATGGAATCAGCCCTAAGTATTCATATAAAGCTCAAGAAAAGTTTAGCGGACAGTAATACTTCTTTAAGAATATTTCCGCTTGGGCGCTCCTCTTCTTAATGAAGGAAGAGTGGGTGTGGAAAGAGGCCGATGGCCGCAGAGAATCAATGCCTCTCGAGGAAGAGTCGGTGGGTGATGCAGCTGGGGAGCTCCTCGGGATAATGGGTGACCATGATCATTGTCTTGTGGGGGCGCTGGCAGAAAGTATTGATAATCTCTCTTACCATCTCTCTTCTGGCCTCATCCAGTCCATGAAGGGGCTCGTCGAGTATCAGGAGTTCGGGGTCCTTGACGAAAGCACGTGCCAAGAGGCATAGTCTCTGCTCTCCGCTGCTGAGCTTGAGAAATGAGCAGTCCGACAGATGATCGATGCCGAACACGCGCATCCATCCGTGGCATATCTCCTGTTGCTCTGGCCGTGGCTTGGTGTAGAGTCCCACCGTGTCATGCAGTCCGCTGGCCACTATATTGAATGCCCTCATGTCCCTCATGTATGCTCTGTGCATCTCGGGACTTACATATCCGATGTGGCGCTTGATCTCCCAGATACTTTCTCCCGACCCTCTCCGATGACCGAAGAGGGATATGGGGCAGGCGTAACCCTGAGGATTGTCGGCACAGACCAGACTGAGCAATGTGCTCTTGCCCGAACCGTTTGCTCCGCCCAATGCCCAACGCTCGCCCTCATGCACAGTCCAATGCAAATCCTTGAGAATGGTACGTGAACCGTAACGTATGTTTACTCCTTCGAACTTCAATATCTCACTCCCTGGCTGTGGATAGAAATGTTCGCTATCGAGGTCGCGGTGGGGGAGATGTAGTATCCAATCGGCTGCAGTTTGTGACAATGAGGATGCCGCTGGAGCTGCTGCATGGGCAAAATATTCGCCTCTGGTAACCTTAGGCATGAGCCTGCAGTCCACAACGGGAATCACATGTGTGATAAAATCAGGAATATCTACGTCGCGACTGACAACCAATATCACCTGGAGACCGAAATCGGAAATCAGAGAGCCAAGAAGGTCGCGCAGCTGGGAGCGTGCGGCTGCATCGAGGCCTACAAAGGGATTGTCCATGATGAGCATCCTGGGAGCACTCCCCAGGGCTTTGGCCAACTGGAACTTGCGCAATTCGCCACTACTCAGCGAGATGATATACTTGTCATAGAGTTCGTCCAGATGGAAGATTCTGACCAATGCCTCGCGCTTCTCCTTCATATCGGCTTTCCTGCTGGCCTGCTCCTCCATGCTGAGGTTATGTCCGGCGCTTTCGTCTGCCTGGCGGAATGCCTCTTGCAGCAACTGTCCTACGGTGGGGGTACTCTCATCGATGTCGTGCTGGTTCCATCGTTGCTGATAATAATAGGTGGCATCCTGGTCGCCATAGGAATCACGAAAGGCTATATACTTCATGTTTTCACTCACCAGATGGAGTGGACTGGGGCTGAAATCATAATGTATGGCATCACCCAAGAGGGGATAATGACCTGTGATGATTTCCACCAGACGGCTTTTACCTGCCCCGTTAGTGCCTATGAGGGCTATCTGCTCTCCCTGGAGGATTTCCAGATTGACGGGTTGGGCCATACGCCATTGTGGGTGGCGCGTCACCCCGTTGGTGATATTTATCGTTTTCTTCATCAGAATAGTGTATACAGTTGATTACTAAGAATATATAAGAGTGTGTTCATACATCTACTTACCAGATATCCTGGAAGCGTTTTTCTGAGCAAAATCTTTCCAGCTGCTGTATTTCTTCGCTCCCGATTCTGGTTTGCCCATCTGCAGATAATGACAATAGGCTGCGCCCAAAGCATCTGTGGCATCCAGGAAGTGTCCCATCTCAGTGGCATCCAGATGCAGGATTCTCTGGAGCATGTCGGCCACCTGCTCCTTGCTTGCATTGCCATTACCGGTGATGGCCATCTTGATTTTGGTGGGTGCGTATTCGGTGATGGTGAGATTCTTGTGAATGGCAGCGGCTATGGCAACTCCTTGCGCTCGCCCCAGCTTGAGCATACTCTGCACGTTCTTCCCAAAGAAGGGGGCTTCGATGGCCATGCAATCGGGATGATAGGAATCGATGATACCAGATACTCTTTCGAACACATGACCGAGCTTTGCATACGAATCCTTGGTCTTGCGCAGGTCAATAACGCCGATGGCAAGTACCTCTGGCTTAGGGTCAGAGACCTGAAGGATGCTGTATCCCATGATACTCGTACCGGGGTCTATGCCCAATATCACATGGTGGGGTAGCTCTCTTGCATTCATTCCACGACCTCCATCAAAGTGGAAAAACCTACCACCCTGTTGCCAAACACCTTCTTCATTTCGTTCTGTAACTGGCGTCCCTGTCTGAGAAGCCATTGGTGCAGAACCGCAGAATCAGCAACAGAAAACTGCAGGCAGAAGGAATAGCCCTCGTCATCAGAAGAGGTGAGTATGCGAGCAAGGCGACCATCGGTCAGGTATCCGTCGGCATGTACGGCAGGAATCATACGCTCCCTGATCCAAACGATAAAGTACGCCAAGTCTTCCTCGGATACGGCATATGTGGTATTGTATATGAGCATGGGCAAAGATATTTACTCGGTTTATTGTCAAACAGAGGACAAAATTACTAAAAAACCTGCACCTGAAGTATGTATAACAATGTTAAATCTACATATACCGACAATCTAATAGTAATAAATTCAGTAATTTTGCAAAAGTATAAACGGATGAAATTTGTTATATGATATGAAAAGGATAAGATTATTCTCCATGATGGGCGCCCTTCTGCTGGTTGCTTCATCTCTGTGTGCACAAACTCAGAAACCCAAGGTTACCACCACGGAGGTAAAAGCATCCATTAACACACGAGCTGAGAACTACGCCGAGATCAAGTTTGATACCCTGCGACATAATTTCGGAAAATTCAGCAAGGCAGACCCTATAGTGAAATGTACCTTCGGATTCACCAATACAGGTACAGCGCCCCTGATTATCAATCAGGCTTTCGCCACCTGCGGATGCACGGTTCCCACATGGCCGAACAAGCCCATAAAGCCAGGCGAAAGGGGAGAGATAGAAGTTACGTATAACGGAAAAGGTAAGTTCCCTGGGCATTTCCAGAAGACCGTCACCGTACGTACCAACGGCGTGACCGAGGTGGTACGTCTCACCATCGAGGGCTTGATGGAATAATATTATACAGAAGGCAGAAACAAGAATTCATCCTTGCTCTGAGATTCTCTACGCTATTGGCAGGCCAGAGAGAAGCGAATGGACAGACCGCCATGAGGTGCTATTTCTGCTGAGACTGTTCCTCCGTGAGCTGTAACTGAATTCTTCACGATGGCCAGCCCCAGTCCTGTGCCGCCCATCTTGCGCGAACGCCCTTTCTCCACTCGATAAAACCTCTCGAAGAGATGAGGAAGATGCTGGGGAGAGACACCTTGTCCGTTGTCGCTGATGGTGAATTCGTAGGCACGTCGATCTCCATCTTCCACTTCCATACCTATGATGCACAGGCGTGTGGCACCCGTGGCATAAGCTATCGCGTTGTCTATGAGATTGCGGAATATGCCATATATCAATGTGGGATTGCCCTTGATGTTCATCTCTCGAGGCATATTCTTGACCACAGCAATACCTTTCTCCTTGAGTTGCAGAGCAGTATCCTCCAGTACATTGTCCACCATCTTGGCCACGTCCACCTGTTGGTTCATCTCGGAGAGTTCTATACCTCGTTCGATGCACTCCTGAGTCTCATCCAGTTTGGTAAGCGAGGCCATATCCTGCAGGAGTCTGCACATGCGCTGGCTCTGCGCATAACATCTCTCCAGGAAGTGCTGACGTGTATCCTGTTTCATGTCGGGATTCTCGATGATACTCTCCAGGAAACCTCTGATGCTGGCAGCAGGTGTCTTCAGTTCGTGTGCAGCATTCTGCGTAAGTTGCTTTTTGATGCGGAGTTTCTCTTCTTCGGCATGATGGAGTTTCCAATAGAGCATGATGATGGTGTGTGATATATCTCCCAGTTCATCATCGGGCAGACTCTGTTCCAGTTCGTGGTCAAGTTCCTCGCCCTGTTCAGCTTTCTGAGCAAATTCTCGAAGGCAACTGATATGGCGTCCGATGCGTGAAGTATGGAAATACAATATCACACCCAGCAGGATGGTGAGCAGCAGGGCAAAGACCAGGTAAGTATTGTCGGCCTGAAGCGACTTGGTAAGTTCGGCCGAATAGGGTACAGCCGAGCGGATGACTATTCTGCCAAAGGATGTGGCTGAATAGAAATACATGCGATGAGTGGATGCCGATACGCGCTTGATGTCATATCCGTTGCCTTGATGCAAAGCTACATCTATCTCACGTCTGCGCAGATGGTTGTCCAGCAGGTTCACATTCGGCTCACGACTGTCCATGAGTACCCTTCCTGTACTATCGATGACCGACACACGCAACCCTTCATAATGGTGCTTGGCTACATAAGACATGAAGGATTCCTTGTCGAGCAACTCCTGTTGGCCCAGGGTGTGCATCATCTCATAGTTATACATCTGCAGGCGAGCATGGAGGATGTCTATCTTGTACTCTTTCTCACGCTTATACTGATAGATGCTGAAACTCAATGCAAAAAGTACAAAGATAGCACCTACGCTAAAGAAGATGTTTTTCTGAAAACTCTTAGACTTAATCATATGCATAAGGTATCCGAAGATTTGAAATCGTAAAGAGGATTAGCTGGTGTTCCAGATGCTCAGCCCTCAAAGGTGTATCCAAATCCCACACGAGTCTTGATGTATTTGCCATAGGGACCAATTTTCTTGCGCAAGCGATTGATATTCACGTCAACGGTACGGTCCAGGACAATGGCATCCTTAGGCCAGCAATGTTCCAGCATTTCTTCGCGACTGAATGCTTTCCCCATATTGCTCAGCAAGAGTGACAACATCTCATATTCCAGTTTGGTAAGCTGAAGAGGTTGTCCGTCAATAGAGGCCGACTTGGCTTCTCGGTTGATACAGAGGCCTTGAAAAGAGTAGCAGTCCGAAGCGGGCTTTTCTTGGATTTCATTTTTCATGCTCCGGCGCAGAACAGCTTTGATTCTGGCTTTCACCTCGCGCAGACTCAGCGGCTTGACCATGTAGTCATCGGCTCCAATATTGAGCCCTCTCACCAGGCTGTCTTCCCCTTCGAGTGCAGTAATGAATATAATGGGAACCTGACTGGTAACAGGATTCTCTTTCATCTTCAATGCCATTTGGAATCCCGACATCTGGCCCATCATTACATCGAGTAGAATCAGGTCGTAGTTCTCAAGTGGCAGGCGCAGAGCTTCTTCTGCAGAATTAGCCGTATGCACTTCATATCCTTCTGTCTCCAGATTATACTGAAGTATCTCACACAGGTCTTGTTCGTCATCTACTACAAGTATTCTCATGATTCAAAAAGTTTAGCGTGACAAAGTTATGGTGTTTTGTGCTCTCGTTGTTTAGAATGGTATGACGATGTTGTGACATTTATGTGATAAAGATTTACTTATCTTTCTTGATAAGCTGTGGACAGAACATATCCTCGGGCAGGATTGACTGTGCTTATAATATGGATATGAAGGGCTTCGGCCCGTAAGAGAATGTCCTGCATGTCATCGGTAATACCCGTGCCCAGAAGTTTGAAAACTGCCTCTTTGCGCGTCCATAGACGGATGAATTCCACCTCGGGATGGGATGATGAATATATCTGATGTTCCTCATTCCTGTTCATAGTCTTACTTATCAATGAGGGACTGGCCCTTCTCACCCTTTCGATATCCAATCCGCATGGCATCTCTGAGAGAATACATCCTACGGCCTGACTGCAATGGCTGATACTGAAATGCAGATTCGGATAGGTGGGCAGGTAGGGTTTCCCATGCTCGTTGTATTCAAAATGAGGTTTGATGTCCTGCAATCCGCGAAGAGCCAGGGCACGCGAGAGTTCTATGTATGCCAAGGCACTTTCCATCTGCCTGCTTTCTTGCTTATAGGCAAGCACTCTTTCCCTGCGCCACGAGGGCAGAAAAGCGAGTACCTGCTGGAGGTGTTCGCTTTTCATGTCCTGTATATGGTCGTTGAGACAAAGTGTCATTACATATAACCTTTGAGCATGGCGTGGAAATACATGGGCTTGAGGAAATAACGCTTGAGCATCCATGCCGTGCGACGTTCCTGTGACATATCCTGAATGGAGAATGGGAAGGTGATATCGGGACGCTTGTCATAGTCAAACTCACACAGAAGCACATGGCCGTAATCGGTCACTATGGGGCAACATGCATATCCATTGTACTTATGTGAAGGCTCTTTGCCTTGCATTATTTCCAGCAGATTAGCTTCGGCAATGGGCAGTTGCTTGCGAATGGCTGCCGAGGTCTTACTGGTGGGAATACCTGCACAGTCGCCCAGGGAAATGATATTGGGATAGAGCAGGTGCACCAGCGTTTCCTTATCTACCATTACCCATCCATCCTTGGCCAGTTTGCCTTCTGTCCATGAGAGACCACTCTCCTTGACAAAATCGGGGGCAGACTGAGGTGGAACAAACGAGAGGAAGTCATAATCCTCCACAAATGGGGTCACCGTCTTAGTCTCCTGTTCTATCATTCCTCCAGTGGCTTCGTCCCATACCTGCTGTTTCTCAGTCGTATGTCGCTCCATGTATACACGCTTGGCCTGGGTGTCGATACCTGTTACGCGACAGTTGAGACTCAGATTGATGTTGCGCTCATCATATATCTGCAGCAGACGAGGTGTATAATAAGGAACGTCATAGAGCGCTTTTTCTGAACAGAAATAGTCTAAACGCAGACTGTCGCGTGTGCCTTTCTTTCGGGCCATGTGCTCTGTGAGCATGCACACTTTCTTGGGAGCACCACCACACTTATGCTTGGTATAGGTGTCGGTAAACACGCCGCGGCCTCCTTTGGTGGTAAGTTCTTGCATGGCAGGCCAGAACTTCTGTGCTCCTTCGAAATCATAGATACAATGAGCATTTCCCTGGCCAAGGGTCTTCTGTGAGATACCCTCCACCTTGTCCCAATTGAGTTGGATACCAGGACAGAGCACCAGGAAGTCATACTGTAAGGTTTCACCCTGGGAGGTTCGTGCTACTTGCTTTACAGGATCCAGAGCCACCACAACGTCCTTCACCCATTTTACGCCCTGTGGAATGTAATCCTTCTGGGGGCGCCATACTTCATCGGGCTTGAATATTCCTGCTGCTATGAAGGTGAATCCAGGCTGATAGAACTGGCGGTCACTGGGATCTACTATGGTGATATCTGGATGCTCTATGCGTCGGGACAAGCGAGCTGCCATACTGCAACCAGCAGCACCGCCTCCGATGATGAGAATGCGACCCTTTACGTCTACGGTTTTAAAGAATTCATATCCCTGATATCCTGCTGCTGAAATGACACCCACGGTGGCAGCACCTGCAATACCTGCCTTGATAAATGTGCGGCGCGAGATATTGCTATTCCAGAGGACTTTCTTTTCTGATGTGTTCATAATATTATATAATGTATAGTTTTGATGTTGTTTATAGGAAACGAAGATTGCCATTACTGGTACTTATCAGACACGCTCTGGTCGAAACAAGATGGATACATGCCAAAAGCATATACTCCATACTACGACCCGAATATTTGCATGCTCTAATAATAGCAGTTCCTGACATAAGTCAATTTCTAAAATATATTCATTGTCTCTTCACAAAATTACACATTATTTATTAGGTCAACAAACATTTATAGCCAGAAAATGATACTCTCTGTACATGATTTTTCCAGATGACCATATACGAAAAACAATCCTGACGATGATGAAACGGGCATTCTGAACAGTCGCTATCAAGGAAAATATTGTATATTTGCGTTCACATAATCTGGTATTTACAGACTGTCACAAACTATCTCTATATGGAAATGAATACAATTACCTCAATCCTGCTATTACTGCTGACCATTGTGCTCGTGTACATGGCATACATAATCCACAGATTTTCTGCAAGGAACAATAAGCCAGAGGATAAAATGGAAATGGAGAGAAAGATAGAAGAGCTCCAGCAAATCCTATCCGAACGTGACAGGCAAGTGGCTGAAATGTCGGCATCCATCAGTAATCTATCCACAGAAAAAGAAGTACAGCGAACCATAGCTGAGAATTCTCTGCTGCAACTGAAGCAAGAGAGAGACAGATATGAGCAACTGCTGAGGGAAAAAGATGAACATCTGAAGACCCAGATGGAGGAATGGAAACAGACATATAATCATCAGCTGGAAACTGTGAAACAAAATGCAGACCAACAGATAAAGGTTCTGAAAGAGATGAACCTGCATCAGGTGCAAAGCCAGGCTCAGATGATAAAGGAACAGATGAAGGCTACCTCGGAAGAGATCCTGAAGGAAAGGGCCCAAGAACTGGCAACTAAGAACAACGAACAAGTCTCACTCATCATCGACCCCCTGAAACAGAGCCTCAAGGAGATGAAGGAGGCGCTGGACAAGAACAAAGAACAGCAAAGCATAGCTCTCAACAGACTGGATGCCACCATTCAGGCCAATATGCAGAAGAGTGCTGCCTTGGGAGAGACTGCCGACCGTCTCACCAGAGCACTCACAGGAGAAGTGAAGGTACAGGGAAACTTTGGAGAACTGAAACTGAAGCAGTTGCTCGAGGATATGGAACTGCACGAGGGGGAACAGTTTGATACTCAGGAAACACTCAGAGATCGTTTCGGAAAAGCTATCAAAGATGACGATGGAAGAGGAATGATACCCGACTTTATCCTGCATTTTCCCAACAACAGACATGTGGTGGTGGATGCCAAAATGTCCCTCACGGATTACGAAAGATATATGAATGCAGATACTCCTGAGGATAAAACGGGATATCTGAAGGCTCATATCGATAGTGTACGTGCACAAGTAGGCAGATTGTCGCGCAAGGATTACTCCAAGTATCTGCCCTCAGGATACAACAAGCTTAACTTCGTGATCATGTATGTGCCCATAGAGAGTGCTCTCAATCTGGCTCTCCTCAATGATGCCACTCTGTGGAAGGAAGCTTATGACCAGGGAGTGATGATACTGGGACCGCAAAGCATGTACATGAACCTGAGGGTTCTGGAGATGATGTGGACTCAGGTAAGGCAATTACAAAGTCAGCAGGAGATGATGGATGCTGCCAATATCGTGATAGAGCGCATACAGGACTTCGGAACGAGATTCCTGGATGTGGAATCTTCCATGAACGATACCATCAAGAAGATGTCGGCACTCAAGACTACAACAGCCAGCGATGGACGTAGCATCATCACCGCAGCAAAGAATCTGCTGAAGGCTGGAGCAAGAGAAAACAAAAAGAAAAAGTCTGTGACTGAAATGCAGGATTCCGTCTTCCTGGAGTCAGAACCTAATCAGGAACAGATATCGGTACAGACAAATGAATGACGAGCATCGCAAAAACGGACGTATATCATGAATTATGACATTATAACCATACTGGGACCTACCGCTTCGGGAAAGACTTCGCTGGCCACCAGACTGGCATATCAGATAGGGAATGCCGAGATAATAAGTGCCGACAGCAGACAGGTGTACCGGGGAATGGATATAGGTACGGGTAAGGACTTGAATGAATATACCGTGGAGGGAACACACATCCCATACCATCTGATAGATATCGTAGATGCCGGCGAAAAGTATAATCTGTTCCAGTTCCAACAGGATTTCTGGAATGCATACCACGATATACGAAACAGAGGCAAGGTACCCATCCTGTGTGGAGGAACAGGTCTCTACATAGAGTCCATACTGAAGAGTTATAAGATGGTTCCTGTTCCCGAAAATCCTGCTTTGCGTAAAGAGTTGGCATCCAAATCACTGGAAGAACTGACCCAAATCCTCAGCACCTATAAGACTTTGCATAACACCACAGATGTGGATACTCCCATGCGGGCCATCAGAGCCATAGAGATTCAGCAATACTACACCGAGAATAGCATCAGCGAAAGAGAATTCCCTCAACTGAAGAGTCTTACCATAGGGGTAAGCATTGACCGTGATCTGAGAAGACAGAAGATATCCAAGAGACTGAATGAGAGACTCCAGAACGGCATGCTTGCTGAAGTGGAAGGATTGCTTGAACACGTATCAGCCGAGGATCTCATGTATTATGGTCTGGAATATAAATACCTGACGATGTGCGCGATAGGCCAACTGACTTACCAGGAGATGGTCAGGCAATTGGAAATAGCCATCCATCAGTTTGCCAAAAGGCAGATGACATGGTTCAGAGGAATGGAAAGACGAGGCATTCACATCGTATGGCAAGATGCACAGGATAACATGAAAGATAGGGTAGATGCCATAATAGCTATGCTGGACACCTAACCATCCCCTGTATTTTCTTATCCCATTCGAGATATCTTCTGCAATTCCTTTTCTTCGAGCAGACTGATATTGCGGCCGTTGATGGCAATAATCTTTTCCTTGGCAAAGAGGCTGAGTGTGCGAATAGCATTATTAGTGGTCATATTACTCAGATTAGCCATGTCCTCACGGCTCAACTTGATGCGGAGCGTCTTGCCGTCAGCTTCCATTCCATAATGGTCTTTCAGAAAGAGGAGTGAATCAGCCAGGCGAGCACAGATATGTTTCTGTGTGAGATTGACAGTACGTTCATCGCTCTTGCCCAGGGCTGTGGCAAGCATCTTGATGAAGAACCAGGAAAGGCGAGGATTGACTTGCAACAAGGACTTAATGACCGCAAGAGGGATACATACCAGGCAAGAGGGCTCGATGGCTGCTGCTGATGTGGCATACTTATCGCCAGAAAAAGCAGCTCGGTATCCGAAGTATTCAAAATCATCATATACACGCACTATCTGGCAACGCCCACCTATTCCGTCGATATAGATTTTCACCTTTCCCTGGAGCAGACAAAAGAGATTCTGAGGCTCATCTCCTTCCTGATAGATAACCTCATTCTTGTTTAGTTGGCATATATGCATACTATCCAGCACCTGATCTCTTTCTTCGGCAGAGAGGGTAGAAGATAATTCTGTAAGTGCGTCAAGCGCCTCTTCTTTAGTCATCTCTATGTATAAAACCTTATCTTAAAGACTAATATCCTACCACAAAGTTAGCTCTTCTTCTGCAAACGAACAAGTTGGAAATAATAAATCCTCACGAATGTTCAGGAAATAATTGCCTGATGGACAGAAAAAACAGATGTATCCAGAGCAGATGGATATGGAATCCCCACTCTGGATACACTCTTCTCATATCAGATAGGCTTAATTATGAGTATCCATCTCTGATACGAAACCAGTATTTGATTGAGCTTGATAATGAAAGAGGATTTATTTCTTCATGGTCCAGCCCAACTTCAGTCCATTATAATTCTTCAGCAGAGAAGATATGGTGGATGTGGAACTGACGGTGCTGCCCAACCCAGTCATCACGCTCAGGAGTTTGTCCGCATCGAAAAGCATATACAGCTCGTTGCCGCTTACCGTTACTGTGCAGGACATACTGCTTACACCCAGCGCGCCCTGGATGGTCATCTTGTTACTGCTGCTGTCATAGGTGTAGGTTCCACTCACAGTTTTACCGTTATAGTTGAAGGTACAGGTGTTATCCTCATTCAGGGTCAACTGACTCTTGCCTGCCTTCAATCCAATCTTTTGCAGATATGTGCTGAGTGTGCTCTCCACCTTATTGCTAACTGCAGCGCCACCCAACTTGGCCAGGATATTTTCGCTTTCGAACACCACTTTAGGTGCTGCATAGGTCCATGTGCCAACAAGAGAGCTTTCTGATGTGGTGGTTCCCAACAGGTTACCAAGTACGCTACCCAACAGACTGCTACCGCCGTTACCAGAAAGAGCTCCTCCAAGGAGTCCGCTTGTAAGACTACTGCCAGTAGAAGTTGTTCCACCAAGATTGGATGAGGCCACAGAACTCTTGGTACCCATTCCGCATGAAGCCAATGAGAGAGTGACAAAAGTCAGACTCAAAAGACGTACAATACTTTTCTTCATATTCATTTATGTAATTATTAAATGTTTAAATTTCTGATATTTAACTGATTGATTCCTACGAGATATGCGCAATCCTTCCACATTCACACGTCTTGATCAGAAGAGGGTAGAGTGGAGGAGGGGATAGGTTCGAACAATCTCCTGAAGAGATACGGACAGGGAGTTTCAAATTGCATAGGTTCGCCTGTTCGTGGGTGATAGAAATGTAGTCTGTAGGCATGTAAAGCCAGTCGGCCGATAGGATCTTTCCCGTTACCATACTTCGTGTCACCCGCAACGGGGAATCCGATATCTGCCATGTGTACACGTATCTGGTTCTTCCTTCCTGTCTCCAATTTTAGTTCAATCAACGAATATTTCTCATTGATTTTCAGTCGCCTATAATGTGTGATGGATTCCTTACCGCCATTGTCTGTTGGACTGCTGTAGGTCACATAGGCCTTATTGTCCTTCAGCCAAGAATGAACAGTTCCTCCCTCGCGTTCCATCTTTCCACATACTACGGCCAGGTAACGTCGGTCATAGACTATATCATGCCAATTATGTTCCAGTACCTGTTCCATCTCAATGTTCTTGGCATACACCATCAGTCCACTTGTTTCTCTGTCCAGGCGATGCACCACATGTGCCGTACAGTTGAAATGTCTCTTACGGAAATATTCATCGAGGACAGTCTTTACACAGAACTGGCTTGGGTTTGCTCCCATGCTCAGGATACCTGGAGCCTTCTCGATTACTACAATATCCTTGTCCTCATATACAATCTTCACATGCCTGTTGTTGAGTTCCGTACTGCGCTTGTGACGACTTACGCGAACGGTTTGACCGGGATGCAGCGGATGGTCGAAACGTGTTACCAGCACACGATCAACGCTTACACCATGTCCCTTGAGCAAATCCTTTACATGATTTCTGCTTACTCCTGACATTTGTTTCATCAGGAAAGGCATGAGTTCCGTTTCTTCGCGAACTGGAAGTTCTATGTATTTCAGAGCGGCATATTGTGCTCCAGTGAGATTGCGTGCCATATTTCTAATTGTTCTTATTTGGATGGATTACCTGTTTGCATCAAATTGTATTCGTCTTTGCATCATTTAGAATCCCTCTTTGCATCAAATTGAATTCCTCTTTGCATCAAATTGAATTCCTCTTTGCATCCATTTAGAATCCCTCTTTGACTGAAATTATATCCCTCTTTACATTATTTATATATTAAATAAACATCTCGCATATAAGCCGTTATCTAATAAATAGATATGAAAGGTACCCTATTACCCAATTATGTGCATTATGTTTAGTTGTATCTATCATACCTTATATTCTCCACTTCTTTCTGAAGACGCATCTGCATACGAACATTTAATCTTCCTATACATTATTTATATATATAGTAATGGAAAGGATATCTCCCCAGTTTGTTCTGTCCTGTTGCCTACTATCACAATGGCCGTATGTGGGATTGGACGTTCCCAGTAGCCCAAAGGACATCACGTGAGCGTGTCTAGGGGCTCCGTCTGGACTTCCTGGTGAGACAGGTTTATCATGATGAGCATATCGGTTCACTGGTCATCAGTCAAAGTCCTCTTCCTGGAGCGTGAGGTTCTTCAGATCCTGCATGGACCCGTTGAAGATATTGCAGTCCACCTGTCCACGTATGCCCGACACACGTCCGCAGTCTGTATGTTGCCACATGACCCAATCTCCCTTGTACTCAAGTTTGTTCACATAGTAGTGAGCTATCCAGTAAGGATATTGTGCAAAGATGGAATCATTCAGGTAATCCATCTTGAATTTGTAACCTGTATAGAGGATTGGTTTCACGTGGTATTTGGCCTCCACTATGTCCAGCCAGGTCTTCACGTCACGTCTCAGTTGGGCTGGCGTAAGGTTACCCATCTTCTCCACATCAAGGACAGGCGGAAGGTCGCCTGGTTCCAGATGAACCTGATGCAGAAAGAACTTGGCCTGCTTAGCGGCATTCATGCCAGGCACAAAGAAATGATATGCACCGCGTACGAAATCGTTCTTGCCAGCCTCATAGAAATTCTCGTTGAAATTCTCATCCGTGAGGGATGTTCCCTCGGTGGCTTTGATGATGACAAAGCTGATGGGATCATTATCCATGGATGCATTACGCAATTTTTCCCAATCGATGCTTGCCTGATAATGACTGATATCTATGCCTCTCACGTCGTATCCCTCAGGATAAACGGTTTCGCCGTACATGGCTTTCCATCGGAAACTGAAGGGACCAACGAAGTAGATGTAGAATACTCCTATATATGCTGCAGCCACCAGGATGATGCCCAACAACACAGGCCATGAGCGCAGCCTCCATCTTCTCTTTCCTCTCTGACCACGCCTGCTGTTCTTCTTCGTTCTGCTCGCTTTTGCAGTATTCCTTTTAGATGAAGAATATCTTGATTTGCTGCTTTGCATGGTTCTGTTTGTCGAAGATGTTCTCTGCCCTTCCATTCCGCCAGCCTGTGTACCCTACTGTTCTACATTGTGGAAACAACAATAATCCTCTCCTTGAGCCATATAAACTAAGGAGAGGATTATGCATTTTCAGATTATTTCTTTTCCAGAGCAAGAGTCTTGGTACACTGGTCACAAACCTCTGTGGGACCCCAATACTGGATGGGACCAGGATATACATAGCAAGTATTCTGTGCCCATTCCTCGCGATGTGCAGCAAAGAACTTGAAGGGAGCACCGTCGAGTTCCACCAGAGCCTTACGGATGACAGGCTTCATGGCACCGTTTCTGCGCTCCATGTTCATCATCATGGTGATGGGCACACCACCAGCAATCCATTCTGCTGCAGGTGCAGTGGTGTTCTTGATGATGGACATATATCCGGTCTTGCCATTAGCTATCAGACGGCTGGCATTGTATCCGAGGCTGTAGCAATAGTCGGCATCATAGTTGGAGGGAGCAGCGCAACGACCTTCGTAACCGAAGAAATGGTGCTGAGCACTGAACTTGCCGCAGAACTTGCCTTCCTTCTTCCATGCGTCCAACTTGGTGGCTACCATACGAGAGAGCAACTTCTCGGTCTCGATAAGTGATACCTGAACATTGCCGTGAGGATCACGGTCCAGACACAACTGGCGAGCCACGTCGGCAGGCAGGGATTCCAGGATGGCCAGGTTCTCAGGAGCGATGTTACCCTTCACAAAAGCTATCTGCTCTTCTGCATTGGCAAACACGCGGCTTTCGCCTGTGGCAGGATCTGTCAGTACCTCGTTGAGTTCAGCTATCAGCTTCTTGATGGCAGGTATGAACTCTATCAGTCCCTCGGGAATCAGTACAGTACCGAAGTTGTTACCCTCGGCGGCACGTGCTGCCACGATGCCAGAGATATAGGTTACTACGTCGTCCAGCGACATGTTCTTCTGTTCCACCTCTTCGGATACCAGACATACATTGGGCTGTGTCTGTAATGCGCACTCAAGAGCTATATGAGAGGCAGAGCGTCCCATGAGTTTGATGAAGTGCCAGTACTTACGAGCACTATTGCAGTCGCGCTGAATGTTGCCGATGAGTTCGCTGTAGGTCTTGCAGGCAGTATCAAAACCGAAGCTGGTCTCTATCTGGTCATTCTTCAGGTCACCATCGATGGTCTTGGGGCAACCGATTACCTGCACGCCATAATTCTTGGCAGCATAATACTCAGCCAGTACGCATGCGTTGGTATTGGAGTCATCACCACCGATGATTACCAATGCCTTGATGCCCAGCTGGCGCAGAATCTCTATGCCGCTCTCAAACTGGCTCTCCTTCTCCAGCTTGGTACGTCCGGAGCCGATGATATCAAAACCACCAGTATTGCGATATTCATTGATAAACTCATCATTGAATTCCACATATTTGTGGTCAACTAGACCGCCAGGACCCATCAGGAAACCATAGAGCTTGCTGTTGGGATTCAGACTCTTGACACCGTCATAAAGACCGCTTATCACATTATGGCCACCAGGAGCCTGACCGCCAGAAAGGATAATACCTACATTGATAGCATCCATAGGCTTCTGCTCTCCCTCCTCAAAGGTGATTACGGGCATACCGTAAGTGTTGGGGAACATGGCCTTAATCTCCTCCTGGTTACCCACGCTCTGAGTGGGCTCGCCCTCTACAGCGATTACAGAACCCTGCAATGCCTTGGGAAGTTTGGGCTGATAGGCGGCTCTTGCCACCTGTAATGCACTTTTAACCATATAATATGAACTAATTAAAATAGATTTAATTGCTGTGCAAAGATACAAATTATTCTGCATTCTGTACCACTCATTGCATGATTTGTGGAGATTCTGCGGGAAGAGGACCTGCCACCGACAGCTTCTGTGCGATGTGCCTCACATTCGCAGGCAGTATCATATATACCTAATTTGCATTACACAAATGTCAGTCATAGGCTCATAGATGATGCATGACACAGCAATATTACCTATTATTATGTATTGTCTTGTATTCCGAAAGGAATTAACTTTGCAGAAACATTGTCAAGGTATATGAAAAGACTGAAATTATATGAGGCTCATGACAAGATGATAGATCTCATAAGCGACAATTATAGTGTGCTTCAGGGACTCAGTGCATTCGGAATACGCTTGGGATTCGGTGACAAGACCGTGAGCGAGGTATGTCAGGAACAGAATGTGGATTGCTATACCTTCCTCACCGTGGTCAATTACATCATCAATGACTATAAGCCGGAGGGACCTGACGAGAAGATTTCCGTCAAGACTCTCTTGGGATACCTGAGAGCTTCGCACAGCTATTTCCTGGAGTTCCAATTGCCTTCCATTCGCAGGAAACTTCTGGAAACCCTTTCGCGTAACGATGAACTCACCTCGCTCATCATATCACTCTACGACGAATATTCACATGACATACACCAGCATATGACCTATGAGGAGAAAACCCTCTTCCCGTATGTGGAGGCACTCATGGCTGGTGAGCAGAAGGTGAATTACAACGTGGGTGTCTACTCCAGGCATCATGGTGATACCACCTCCAAGTTCCAGGAGCTGAAGAATATCATCATCAAATATCTGCCTCACGATGGCCTCACCAACAATCAGCTTACTGCCACCCTCTTCGATATCTATAATGTGGAGGAATGGCTCAACAATCACAGCAATGTGGAGGATATCCTCTTTGTTCCTGCCATCCGTCTGCTCGAGGAGAAGGTAAAGGCCAACGATGCATCATCACGCATCTCACAGATCATAGGCACCACAGACTCTCGGGAGGCCATCTCGGAGAGAGAGAAAGAGGTAATCATCTGTCTGGTACAGGGACTCAGCAACAAGGAGATAGCTGCACGCCTGTATATCTCCGTACATACCGTCATCACACACAGGCGTAATATCACTCGCAAATTACAGATACACTCTCTGGCAGGACTTACCCTCTATGCCATTGCCAACAATATGATAGACAAGAGTCTGCTCTTTCATTACACCCCGTGATGTCTCTTGTGGGGCAGTATCTCCTCCCCCCCACCCTACCCTTCTTTCATTATTCTACAGAATAGCATGTTTTGCTTACATTCTGATTTTTCATCATGCCTCCTGGATGCATCAAAACGAGCCATGCGTGACTCAGTAGGCATTTCAGCGATGCTGAGAAGGGCTAAAAATCGACATATGAGCGGTTACTTTGATGCCCTCTCCTAAGGAAAGAATTATTCGAAACATAGAATTGCCCAATTTTCTTATACCAACATCTTGATAATTAATTATTTATGGGCGGCTTTTGAGCATATGGCCACTCGGACGCAAACGTTTGCAACCGCCATCGCAAACGTTTGCAACCGCGATTGCAAATATTTGCAGTCTGGAGTCTATAACATTATCTGACGGGTTGGATATGGTTCTGTGGGCATCAAAATGGCCATGAAGGGATGCACCCAAACGGTAGGCTGACTCTTTTTTAGGGGTCAAAAATCTCCAAAACGGACGGTTTGAAAGGAAGAATTCATGTTTACGAACACACAGAAGAGGGATTTTTCTGCACAAATCAGGCATAATGTGCAATGATTTTAGCTATATGGTATGCAAAATGTGCAGAAAACCAAATGACAATATGTAAGCACACTCGGATGTTTGCAAACAAATAGTCACTTCCTTCTGACACCCTCAATGCGCCAAAATTTGAAATTTCCTCCGAGCCCATTCTCGCCTACGTGCTAATATATAAAGGTGAACTCCGGAGAAACACGAGGGTTACTCCGGAGTTCTATAAACGTACATCTCCCTAATCCTATGGATAAAACGAAAACTTACTATGCTGGGAGATGTTCGTGGGAATCATTTTGTGGGTTTGCTCTTGGCTGTCTTGGCTGCAGGTTTCTTCTCTGCCTTGGGAGCGGGTTTCTTCTCTGCCTTGGCAGCAGGCTTTTTCTCAGCCTTGGGAGCAGATTTCTTTTCTTTCTTGACCGCTGGCTTAGTCTCCTTCTTCACCTCTGCAGGTGCACTTGCCTTGGCAGCCTGTGGTGCAGGTTCCGAAGTCTCTACATCGCTGGCAGGCGTTTCCACCTTCGGCTCATACTTCTCCAAGCGGGCACGCAGACGACTGATCTCGTTGTCCTTTACCGTGAGTTCTTTGGCCATATTCGCAATCTGAGTATACAGAGAGTTCAGCTCGTCATTCTCCACATCATCAGAGTAGAGGTCGTGCACCCTCTTGAGGAAATCACCCAGGATGTTCATATAGTTGGTAAAGGCATCGTATTCGTTGTCATAAATACCACGATATACGGACATTCCGTTGTTCTTGGTGGTCATGAAACGGAAATTCTCTGTGGCTTGCAGGCGATCCCAGTCCTGCTGGATACGTCTGTTGCGACAAGCCAGAATGCGACCAACAACCTTTTCGTCATAGAGTTTGGCAAAAGCCTCGCGTTGCATGCCATTACCCAACATGCTGCTGGTGTCACGCTCCTCATCGTTCCAGCTCACAGGATAGATAACCTCCAGCGGTCCCACGGGTTTGTTCTTGCTGATTACTTCAGATGGTGTGGCAAATTTGACTCCCAGCTTGGCTGCCATATCAGGAATAGCTCTGAAGAATTCCAGGATATTACTGCTGAGTGGCTGGTATATGCCGAAGGCACTCAGTTCCATCATGATGTTGATTACATCCTCTCCCTCGGGCAATGAACTGATCCATCCCACATACTTATCAGCCATGAGCGGATACTCCGACCATGATGAATCGCTGAAGCGCAGACTGATGTCATCACTCAGCTTGTAGTCACGCATCAGGAGTGAGAGGCGAGAGTCCTGCGCACAGGAATATACGTAGTGGGGGCTTCTCCATCCCATGATGTGCTTAGCACCTTCTACCATCATGCCCTTGAATCCCATATTGGCAACGATGGCGCCTATCTCGTCGTTGTAGATGAGCGAACTGTTACGGAGCACCTTGGGTGTGTGTCCAAAGAGTTCCTTCATCTTACGCATCTGCCTCTTGGTCTCGTTGATGAAGCATTCTGTATTGACCAGTGAGGACAATCCATGACTGTAGGGCTCAGCCAAGAACTCCACGCATCCCGTTTCGGAGAGTTGCTGCAGGACGTCAATAACCTCAGGGGCATACTGTTCGAGTTGCTCCAGGAAGACACCGCTGATACTGAAGGCCACTCTGAAGTCCTTACCGTGTTGGTGAATCATATCCAGCATGGCACGGAGTGCAGGGAGATAGCTGTTTTGAGCAGCTTCTGTGGTCTGGCGCTCGTTCTCATAATCATCATAATAATAATGGTCGGTACCAATATCAAAGAAACGATAACGCTTCAGATGATTGGGCTGATGTATCTCAAAATAAAAACAAATTGTCTTCATAACCTTTTGTATTTTTATTTATTACCTATTCTTAGTTCAATTTATCGTATATCCTTGACTGCCTGCAGATATTCTTCATTGTCAAACCATCCCCTTCCGGTGAGTTGGTTATAACATTCGCGTATGCGCAGACCCACCTTTTCCCAGGTGATCTGATCCACTTCGCGCAATCCTTCCTCGGAGAGATAATCATGGAGGGCATCGTTGGTGCAGATGCTGTAGATGGCATCGGCCATGGCATCCACATCCCAGTAGTCCACCTTGATGACGCTATGCAGAATCTCTCCACATCCACTCTGCTTGCTTATCACGCAGGGGCATCCGCATTGCATAGCCTCCAGCGGTGCTATACCAAACGGTTCGCTCACACTGGGCATGACGAAGACATCGGAGTTCTTGTAGCATTCATACACCTGTTTTCCCCGTTGGAATCCAGGGAAATGGCATCTATCCGCTATTCCATATGCGGCAGCGAGTTCTATCATAGCATTCATCATGTCACCACTGCCTGCAAAGCAGAATCTGATGTTGTGAGTGCGGTCCAGTACTCGTTTGGCTGCTTCGATGAAATATTCAGGTCCTTTCTGCATGGTGATACGTCCCAGGTAGGTCACCACCTTTTCACCCTGGTTCTTCTTAGGTTCTATAGCCCTGATCTCCTCCGAAAGAGGATATACGGCATTGTGCATGGCCACGCACTTGCGTGGGTCTTGATGATACTGGTTGATAACCGTCTGTCGGGTGAGTTCACTCACACACATGATACAGTCGGCATAGTCCATACCGTTCTTCTCTATGCTGTATACCGTGGGATTCACCTTGCCACGTGAGCGGTCGAAGTCAGTGGCATGCACGTGAATACAGAGAGGTTTGCCGCTCACCATCTTGGCATGTACACCGGCAGGATAAGTGAGCCAGTCATGAGCATGTATGAGGTCGAAGTCTTCGCTGCGAGCCAGTACTCCGGCAATGATGGAGAAGTTGTTGATCTCCTCATGCAGATTACTTGGATAACCACCGGCAAAGTTGATACATCCCATATCGTCCAGTCCGCCCAGATGATTGAAATCGGCATAGATATGGTCGCGGAATCTATAATAGTCCTCGGCCGAGTGGCTGGTCATACGGCTCTTCACCTCATCGTAATTCACGTCGCGCCATGCCACAGGCACCTGACTCATGTTCACGATATTCAGGAAACGTTCCTCTTGGCCCGTTGGCTTAGGCATGCAGAAGGTAGTCTGCACATCACCCTGCATGGACAAGCCCTTGGTGATACCGTAGGAAGCCACGGCCAGTCCGCCATATATCTTTGGGGGGAATTCCCATCCGAACATTAGTACTTTCATAAATTATGTCCTCCCGTGTGTATCTTATAGGTTGTTGTAATTATCAAGTAACTTCACCACACGCATGATTCCCGATACGTTCATGGCAAAACTGATGGCTCCTCGGCCATGGAATGGTGGGTTACCATCGAAGAGTTCGGGAATGGTGCCTATGCAATGATAGAAGAGTTCCTCTTCATATCCCACCAGCAAACGGTCCACATAGCTGAGCCGACTCAGGCGGTAAACCTTCAGACATGCTTCCATGTAGAATCCTGCCAGCCAGGGCCAGGCGGTGCCTTGGTGATAAGCATAATCGCGCTGCGCCTGAGGTCCCACATACATGGGATTGTAGCCGCGGCTCTTGGGTGAGAGTGAGCGGAGTCCCTTAGGTGTGGAGAGTTCCTTGGTGCAATAGTCCAGTACGCTCTTGCTCTGTTTCTTGTCCAATGGAGAATAGTCCAGTGCAACGGCAAATATCATGTTGGGTCTGACATCATAACTGCGATAACCGTCCACACAATAGTCACACAGATATCCATATTCATTGTAGAACATGGCAGCAAAGTTGTCGGAACAAAGCCTTGCATTCATCTCCAGGCTTTGCACGAAGGCGGATTCGTCGGTATTGGCAAAGAGCTTGGCTGTGAACATCAGGGCATTATACCACAAGGCATTAAACTCCACAATGTAACCCGTACGTGGCACGATGGGCTTACCGCCTTGTCCTGTACTGTTCATCCATGTGATGGCCTTCTCTCTTCCTTCGCTGTAAACGAGTCCGTTGGGACGCTGTTCCAGGTTGGGATGTTTGCCGTCCAGAAGCCATTGCATGATGTCGTGTATCAAGGCACCATACTTGTTCATGCAAACGTCTGTCCCCAGCGTGTTGGCATATTGCTGCAGACACCAGATGGCCCAAAGCAGCACGTCGGGATGTTCCATCTCTGTCACGCTGACCTCTATGGGTTCACCTGCCATAAACTGACGGATGGCCTTCTCGGCGGTTTCCATCACGTCATCGAATTTCTTCACCTCATTGTTGGTAAGCGTGAGACCGGGCAGAGAGATAAACATATCTCTGGCGCGACACTTAAACCAGGGGTAGCCTGCAAGCACATAGTCTTCATGTTCGCGATGAACAAAGAACTGATGTGCGCTGTTGACCAGTGTGTTATAGAAATTATCGCGAGGTGTGCGTACATTCCTTTCATAGTCGGCCAGTTCAGCCAGAGTGGAGGTATCTATCTCGTTGAGTCCTGCTGAGAATACTACACTCTCACCCTTGTCGATGGTGAAGACGAAATATCCTGGTACGTACAGGTCCTCGTTACCTGCATATCCTCTTTCCTGTTCTTTGGGATATTCGATTCCACGATACCAGTCGGGTCTGTACACAAATTCATTCTCCTTGTTGATTTGCATATACAGTTCAGGATATCCGGGATACATGCAGGTCTTGATACCATTCTCTATTTCCTGGAAATCACGATTGACATGATCGTTCTCATAGGTATATTCCCTCACACTGCGGAAAGCCAAGAAGGGCTGAAGTCTCATAGTGGTGGGACAATGCGAATCCACAAGAGTGTATCTGATGATAATCCTGTTTTCGAAATGCTGGAACATCATTTCTCGGCGCAGAATGACATCTCCCACTCGGTAGATGGTGGTAGGTACCTGTTGTGAATGAAACTCTCGGATGTATTTATGACCTCTGGGACTGAAATTTCCACCTCCATACTTATGAAGTCCGAGGTTGAACTCAGCTCCATGCTGTATGACCGTAGCATCCAGCGAAGAGAGCAATACATGATTCTCATCGTCCAGTTCGGGTACGGGTACGACCAACAGTCCATGGTATTTACGCGTATTGCAGTCCACAATCGTAGAACAAGAATAAGCACCTGAGCGGTTAGACCTTAGTATCTCCTTGGGGAGTGACTCCTCCAGGTTGGTCATCAGCGTCTTGTCAAATCGTAAATAACTCATATACTTCGTATTTAAAAGATGTTATTTTATTGAATCCGTTATCTGCCGCACTTGTTGTTCTCAAGGCATGCAGATGTGTTCTTAGTGTGTTGTCAGCCTATGCCAAAGTTACAATTATTTGGAATACGAACAAAAGAAAAAATAAAAAATTGTCATGACTATAGATTTATTTCGCAGAACAAGGATGATTGAGGGACTGTTCGCACGGAATGATGGTTAGGAAAATGACCATTCTGCCTCTTGTGTATGCCTGGAACACTAAGAAAGAAACTGATGTGATACCCATGACACATGCAGAAACGGCATGGACTGCCAGGTGGTGTTTCCTCCATTACCCGACAGTCCATGTGATAAAGCTGTACTATGCTTATCTATCTGAATGAAGAAGATTCAGATGATAGTGGATGAGTTCTGTGTGATTATGATTGATGTTGTGGACGAAGCAGGTCGTTGACCGTTTTCACAGGATTGAACGTAGAGAGAGGAACCTCCACCATGATGGTACTCCAGTTGCTCATGGCACCATTCCACAGACCAGGCAATTCTAGAGCCAGCAGAGGACGTCCATCCTTGCTCTTATGAGAAATGAATCCTGTGGCAGGATCCACATACTGTGTGAGCGGATAAGGTTTGCCTTGGGCATCCTTGATGGCACATACCAGATCCACTGGATTGAAGTGAGTGCCTTGCTTGAACATATTCTGGGCTTCTTCGTTGTTGGGATCTATCTGGCTGCTCTCCAATATCTGCAACGAAATGCTACCATCGGGATTATAGGCCAGGAAGGGGCCACCACCTGGTTCACCCACATTGCGAACCATACCGCAAACCCTTATGGGACGGTCCAGACGTGAACGAAGCCACATACTCAACTCTGTATCTTCCAGATTCTTCAGTCCAGGCATATCGGTGTGAAGGGTATGACGCACGAATCTGATCATCTCTTCCAGGTCGGCATGACTGTAATTGCCACTGTCCAGAAGTCGCAGGTAACGGAATGTCTGCATCTGCACACTCACCAGCACGCCTGCCAGAACCTGTTTCCACAGGATGGTATCAGCCTTGAGAGTATCGGGCACCACATTGTCTATGTTTTTAATGAATACCACATCACTATCAAGAGCATCCAGATTACGGATAAGAGCACCATGTCCACCAGGACGGAACAGCAGTTTACCATCATTGGTACGGAAGGGAGTACCATCCTCGTTGGCAGCTATTGTATCTGTGGATGGGAGCTGTTCACTCAGCGATACATGATAAGTAATGTGATAGCGTTCCTCAAACTCAGGTACAACCCTCTGGAGAAGTTCTTCAAAGAGTTCCCTGTGTTCTGAACTGACAGTAAAATGAACGTAAGCCTCACCCTGACTGCTTGCGTAGAGGGCAGCTTCTGTCAGATGTTCTTCCAGGGGAGTACGAGCACAATCGGGATAGGTATGGAACTGAAGCAGTCCCTTAGGCAAACTGCCATATCCCAGACCATCTTCTCCAAGCAGAGCCTCCACTACATCATGGCCGCGATGCTCTTCTACCAGAGCATCAGCTCCCATACCAAAGAGAAGGGTGCAAGCATCATTGAGGGCGTCATAAAAAGCAAACTTACTCAGATTGGAAAAGAAAGTCTTCTCTGTCTCACTCTCGGGTTCCTGGCGGCCACTCTCGAGGAAGGCAAACAAGTCCTTAAACATGCGACTGGCAGCACCACTTGCCGGCACAAACTTAGTTACCTTATGCCCTTCGGCCTTATATTCATCCCACTTCTGTACATAGAGCTCTTGGCTTTCGGGAGTAATAGAAAGGATGTCGGCTGGTACTGAAGCTGCAGAATGAAGTTTCAGATATGGAAATCCCTTGCGGAAGGAATCCAGCTGTGACTGAACTTGTTCCTGAGAAATACCTTTAGCACTCAGTTGTGCCAAGTCTGATGATGTAAGTGTCATAATTCTATTTTTATAAATATTACTCTAATGAATCGATATCAGAAACGCTACATTTCAAGGAGCTGATTTCGTATATATCCACATACAAAGTTATGTAAAAAGAAGAACAAGCAATCAATCAGATGAGGAAAAAGACAATGAAGGCAAGGAAAAATGTTATTTTTTTCACGTAACTTTGTCCTCGATATCACACCATACATCATTATATATGATGTGATGCGAAAGATACATACTCAAGAGACATCATTAGGTATATGTTGCCATAAAAGGGAGGAAATGAGTTATGACAGAGCATAAAGACAGCTTTACCGATGAAGAAAGACTTCAGATAGAAGAACTGAAATCTAAATTAAGTCTGCTGACAGAGAATGTTCTCACACAGCAAGACTGGAACATGGTACACCAATATCTGGAGAAATCCACCACTCAGCATGGGGTATCGCGTGATGCATTCGGCTTGAGCAATATCCTTACCGATATGGAAACTGCTCTTATAGTGGGACAGGAGATGGGACTGACACGCGGTTCAGTATTGGGAGTGATGCTTGATAGTGCTGTCATGCGTGGAGATGCCACCCTGGAGGACATCAAGAAAGACTTCGGAGAGGAAGTGGCAGGTATCATGCATGGACTTCTGCGCATACGCGACTTGTATGAGAAGAGTGCAACTATCGAAAGCGAAAACTTCCGCAGTCTGCTCGTATCCATGGCCGAGGACATGCGTGTCATACTTATCATGATAGCCAACCGTGTGTGTCTCATGCGCAACATCAAAGGAACCAGCAACGTGGAAGCTCAAAGAAAAGTGTCGATGGAATCGGCCTACCTGTATGCACCATTGGCACACAAACTGGGACTCTACAAGCTGAAGAGCGAACTGGAAGACTTGAGCTTAAAATATCTGGAACATGATGCGTATTATTATATAAAGGAGAAACTGAATGCCACCAAGAAGAGCCGGGATGCCTATATATCCCGCTTCACCAAACCTATAGAAGAGAAGTTGCTCAAGGCTGGTCTGAAATTCCATATGAAGGGACGCACCAAGAGCATTCATTCCATCTGGCAGAAGATGAAGAAGCAGAAGGTGGATATCGATGGCGTCTTTGACCTCTTTGCCATACGAATCATTATAGACTCTGCACCCGAAAGGGAAAAGCAAGAATGCTGGCAGGTGTTCAGTATCATCACGGACATGTATCAGAGCAACCCCAGTCGTATGCGCGACTGGCTTTCTGTACCGAAAAGCAATGGCTATGAGAGTCTGCACATCACCGTATTGGGCCCGGAACAGAAATGGGTGGAGGTACAGATACGTACCGAGCGCATGGACGACATTGCCGAACACGGCTTGGCTGCTCATTGGAGATACAAAGGCATCAAGGGTGGACAAAGTGGTGTGGAAGAATGGTTGGCAGGCGTGAGAAGTGCTCTTGAGAGCGGAGATGACCACCAACTGATGGATCAGTTCAGAATGGAGCTTACCGAGGATGAAGTATTTGTCTTTACACCCAAAGGAGATTTGTTTAAGCTGCCTGCAGGTGCCACTGTGCTGGACTTTGCCTATGCCATTCACACCAAGGTGGGAAACATGTGCACAGGAGCACGTATAGGCAATCGCAATGTAACGATTCGCCAGAAGTTGGCAAGCGGCGATCAGGTGGAGATTCTCACCAGTAACAACCAGACGCCTAAGCAAGACTGGCTCAACATTGTCACCACCAGTAAAGCTCGCAATAAGATTAAACAGACCCTCAAGGAGATGGAAAGCCGGCAAGCATCCATGGCCAAGGAGGAACTGGAACGTAAGATGAAGAACCGCAAGTTGGATTATGACGAGCCGGCTCTCATGCACACAATGACCAGAATGGGCTACCGTGTGGTGACTGATTTCTATAACGCCCTGGCAGAAGGACGACTGGATACCAACGCGGTACTGGAAGCTTATGCCACTCAGTTGAGAAGAGACCGTGGAGAAGAAGATAAGGCCACACCCGCTCAGAGTGCTCAACAGTTTGTCATGCAGGCCAACGAGAATCTCCACAAAACAAATACGGCGCAGGAGGATGTACTGGTCATTGATTCCAATATCCGAGGCCTGGAGTTTCAGATGGCCAGATGTTGCCAACCAGTATATGGCGACAATGTGTTCGGATTCGTTACCAGCGGAGGAGGCATCAAGATACACAGGGAAAACTGTCCCAATGCACCTCAGCTGAGAGAGCGTTTTGGCTACAGAATAGTGAAGGCAAAGTGGTCAGGCAAGGGAACAGGGAAGTACCCCATCACCCTGCATGTCATAGGCCACGACGATATAGGAATCGTCAACAACATAACCAGTATTATCAGTAAGGAGGAAAAGATCCTGCTGCGAAGTATAAGTATCGACAGTCATGACGGACTCTTCAGCGGAACGCTAACGGTCATGCTGGAAGATACATCCAAACTGGAGAATCTGCTGAAGAAACTAAAAACAGTAAAAGGTGTTAAGAATGTATCAAGGAGCTAAAAGAATTATCTTGTGTGTACTGATACCGGCTGCAGGGCTTATGGCATCTGCCGCCGACATCAGAGTGGACAGCATGAAAGTCACATCGGCTTACCATATGGCAAAGCCGCTACTGACCGACAGTACCGACGTGTGGGGCAAAACGTTCAATCATGAGGATCTGATGATGGAATCGCCCATTTCTCTCGACGCATGGAGTCAGGGAGAATGGCTCACCGACAGTATTATCCCTGCATCAGCTCAGGGAGGTGTGCGCCTGATAGGATTCCAGTTGGACAACACCCTCTTTGTCAAGTATCGCTTGAAGATAGAATCCACCGCCAAATTCAAGACCTACGTGGACGGAAAGGAGAAAGGCAAGGGGGAAGAACATCAGATGCTGCCCGGACGTCATGATGTGGTCATCAAGTTGCTGCAAAAGGCAGATGTGGCTGATACCATCAAGGTGACCTTTCAGACCGAACAGGATAAATATCTGACCCTCAATCCTCAGGGGAAAAGACTTTATACCTACAAGGACTATCAGGACGGACTCTGGGCAGGCAATACCAGTCTGAGCGCAGGTGGACGTTATATGAAGTATTCCACCAGGAGAACAATAGCAGGAGGAGAACAGCAGACTGCCGACCGCATTCGTGACCTCAAGACCGGGCAAGAGACCACGCCCGTCAACTTCCTCCAATGGGCTGCTGATAGTGACTGCTATATCAGTTGGCATAAAGGACATAGCGGAGAGACCATCTACGAATATATAGACCCTGCCACAGGAAATGCCACTCATCTCTTTACAGACAAGCAAGCCCTGGGAGGCTATTGGGTGGCCAACGATAAACTGATACTCATCAACAAGACTACCGAAGGGCCAAAGGATGATGAACAGGTGCATCAGATTCTGCAACCAGATGACCGCATGAGCGGATGGCGAGACAGAAACAATATTCAGATACTCAACCCTGCCACCTCTCAGTTAAGCATTCTTACCAGGGGACAGCACGACACCCGTGCCACCCTATCGGATGACGGAAAGCAGATGATACTCATGGTACAGGAGAATGATATCACCCAAAGGCCGTTCTCCTTCTCCACCCTACTCCTCCTGGATATGGAAACCATGCAGGTGGATACACTTGTAAAACACGACGGATTTATCGGCAATATCCAATGGTTGCCCGACAATAGGAACATCCTCATAAAGGGAAGTCCTGAGTCATTGGGTGGCATCGGCATCAATGACCCTACTGGCAAGACAGCCAGTATGATTCAGCAGGAACTCTTCCTGATGGACACGCAGACCAAAGAAATCACTCCCCTGACAAAGGATTTCAATCCCAGCGTTATCAACGTGAAATGTTCCAAGGCAGATGGAAACCTGTATGCTCTATGTGAAAACAAAGATTTGCAGAGTATCTTCAGGATGGACATGAAGACGCGACGTTGGACTCAGCTTCGTCTTACAGAAAGTTTCATAAACAGTTTCTCGCTCTCCGATGATGCACCCTTGCTCTCCTATTCAGGCGAAGGAGCCTCCAATACATATCGTATATATACGGTGGACTTGAAGAAGGATAAGGAGACGCTCATACATGACTACAACCCCGAACGATTGGGCAATATCGAACTGGGTGAATTCGGCGAATGGAACTTCCAGAGCAGCAGAGGCGACACTATATATGGCCGATATTATCTGCCTCCACACTTCGATGCGGGCAAGAAATATCCCATGCTGGTTTATTATTATGGCGGATGTTCGCCCGTAGGACGCTATCTGGATTCTTATTATAATTTCCACAACTGGGCAGCCATGGGCTATGTGGTCTACGTCATTCAGCCCAGTGGATGTACAGGTTTCGGACAGGAGTTTGCTGCACGTCATGTCAATGCTTATGGTAAATATACTGCCGATGACATCATAGAGGGAACCAAGCGCTTCTGTGCCGAACATACGTACGTCAATGACAAGAAGGTGGGGTGCCTGGGAGCTTCCTACGGAGGATTCATGACCATGTATCTGCAGACCGTCACGGATATCTTCGCCGCTGCAATGGCCCATGCTGGCATCAGCAATCCTGCCAGTTACTGGGGATACGGATACTGGGGTTATAGCTACAGCGCCATAAGTGCAGCCAACAGTTATCCTTGGAACAATCCGCAACTCATGAGTGGAGACTCTCCTCTCTTCAATGCCGACAAGGTACACACTCCCATCCTCTTCCTGCATGGAGGAGCCGACACGAATGTGCCCATCGTAGAGAGCACGCAGATGTTCAATGCCTTGAAGATTCTGGGACGCGAATGTGCCTTCGTGACTGTAGAGGGACAGAATCATCATATTCTGGATTACAGCAAACAGGAGAAGTGGGTCAACACCTATTATGCGTGGTTTGCCAAATACCTGCAGGACGATCCCACATGGTGGGAAAGCATGTATCCTACCAAGAATCTGAAATAAGACTTCACTTTGCATGAAAGAGAGTGCATATATGACGCAAACAGTATGGGAGTTTGAGGCAAACTGCGGTTTGGTCCGCTCCCCAGAGTTTTGCCTCCACGCATATTAAGATGATATATCCAAAGAATTTCGAACAGAAAATAGGATTCGATGAGATAAGGCACATGCTGCATGCCCGCTGCCTGAGCAACCTGGGGCATGAGCGAGTGGATGCCATGTGTTTCACGTCCGTGCCTGATGAGGTGAGGTTGCTGCACAAGCAAACACACGAGTTGCAATGCATTCTGGCAGAATCTGCCAATCAAATCCATCAGGATTTCTTCGACCTCCGTCCGGCATTGCAACGGATACGCATGGAAGGGGCATATCTGGACGAAGAGGAGATATGGGATCTGCTCCGAAGCCTTCGCACTCTTCACCAATGGATAGAACTTGTACGTAAGGATGCGGATGAAGCTCCACTCTACCCTGCACTTGCACATATGGCAGAAGGTGTCTTTACCTTTCACACGATAGAGCGCAGAATAGAACAAATCCTGGATAAGTACGGACGTATCAAAGATGAGGCAAGCACGGAGCTGGCCAGTATAAGAAGAGAACTCCGACGTTCTGAGGGAAGTGTCAGTCGCATACTTTCAAGAATACTGAGCATGGCTCAGACCGATGGACTCGTTGAAAAGGATGTCACCCCCACACTCCGCGACGGCAGATTGGTAATACCAGTGGCACCCGCCATGAAGAGAAAGCTAAAGGGAATCGTACATGATGAGAGTGCTACGGGAAAGACTGTCTACATAGAACCTGAGGAGGTGGTGGAGGCCAACAACCGTATCCGAGAGCTGGAAGGAGAGGAGAAACGTGAGATTATCAGAATCCTGCGCGAGTTTACTTCTCTTCTGACTCCCAACATACGTGAATTCCAGCGAGCCATGGATTTCCTTGCCGATGTGGAATTCACCAGAGCCAAGGCACTCCTCTCCAGTTCGCTTGAGGCTGTCACTCCGCAAATCCAGGATGCCCCTATCGTGGACTGGACCATGGCCAAGCATCCCTTGCTGGAAATCAATCTGTCTCGTCAGGGGAAACATGTGATACCCATGGACATTCTGCTCAACAGACATCAGCGTATCCTTATCATCAGCGGCCCAAACGCAGGTGGTAAGAGTGTCTGTCTCAAGACGGTAGGCCTCCTGCAATATATGCTCCAATGTGGGTTACCCGTCACCATGAGAGAGAACTCCATATGCGGTATCTTCCAGCATATTCTTATCGACATAGGTGACGAACAGAGCATCGAGAATGACCTCAGTACCTATAGCGGCCACCTGCAAAATATGAAGGAGATGATGCGCAGCTCCAATCCTGCCAGCCTGCTCCTCATAGATGAATTCGGTGGAGGTACCGAACCCACCATAGGTGGAGCCATTGCCGAAGCCGTTCTCAAGAGGTTTGTAAGCCGTGGCACGTTCGGTGTCATTACCACCCATTATCAGAACCTCAAGCATTTTGCCGAAGATACTCCTGGCGTGGTGAATGGTGCCATGCTGTATGACCGACAGAAGATGGAGGCTCTGTTCCAGCTGGAGATAGGGAATCCTGGCAGCAGCTTTGCCGTTGAGATAGCACGCAAGACGGGCATTCCAGAGGATGTGATAGCCGATGCAACTGCTCTGGTGGGCCAGGAATATGTCAATGCCGACAAGTATCTGCTGGATATTACCCGCGACAAAAGGTACTGGGAAAACAAGAGGCAGAACATCCATTCGCGCGAGAAACAGATGGAGAAGACCATCGAACGGTATGAAAAGGAGATGGCCGAACTGAAGGAGAAAAGGATGGAGATAATCAGGGAAGCCAGAAAAAAAGCTGAGCAGATACTGAAGGAGGCCAATGCAACCATCGAGAACACCATCAGAGAGATACGCGAGACACAAGCAGACAAGGAACGTACCCGTCAGGCCAGACTTCAATTGGCTACTGTGGCCGAGGAGTTGCTCGAAGACAATCATTCCCTACAAGATGAGACCATAGAGCGCAAGATGCGCCAAATAGAAGAAAGAAGGAAAAGGAAAGAACAGAACAAGCAGAAGAAGGCCAAAGAGAAAGAGGCCGCTCTGCAAAGTGTTTCCAATACCAAATGTGAAGAGGCTCCCTTGCAGGCTGGTGATTATGTACGAATCAAGGGACAGACTTCAGTGGGCGTGATTACGCACATCGACAAGAAACAGGCCTCAGTAACCTTTGGCATGATGAAAACGGTGGTTGATGTCAACAGACTGGTGAGAGCATCGATGCCCAAGGAAACGGTGTCGCAGACCGTGGTCTCGTTTGTGGGACGGGATACACAGAATCAGATACGCGAGAAGCATCTGCATTTCAAACAGGAGATAGACGTCAGAGGCATGCGTGGCGAGGAAGCTCTGCAGGCTGTCACCTATTTCATTGATGATGCCATACTGGTGGGAGCCAAACGGGTACGTATCCTACATGGTACAGGAACGGGTATTCTGCGACAGCTCATCAGGGATTATCTGAATGCACATACAGGTGTGGAGTCGGCACGTGATGAACATGTCCAGTTTGGAGGAGCAGGAATCACCGTGGTGGAATTACGATAAAGGATTATAGGTCCACATTGAAGGCATTCACCGCATCTATTACCCGCTGTATTTCAGCATCTGTGAGTACAGGAGAGATGGGCAGGGATAATTCCTCGGAATGAATACGTTCGGAATTGCGATACTTCTGGTTGGCCCATTCTCTATAGGCCAACTGCTTGTGTGGAGCTATGGGATAATGAATCTGTGTCTGAATCCCATGCGATGCAAGGAATTCCTGCAACTGATTTCTGGCCGGACAGCGTAAGGGATAGATATGATAAACATTGCTCAAGGGGTCGGAGGCTGCGGGAGGTAGCGTAACCAGAGGATTCTGAATACCTTCATCGTACATGCGTGCAATGGTTCTCCTGCGCTCATTGTCTTTATCCAGCCGTTGCAACTTGAGTGTGAGTACTGCGGCTTGTATCTCGTCCATCCTGCTGTTGACGCCTTTCATCTGATGAACGTACTTTTCTTCACTGCCATAGTTACCCATAGCCTGTACCACCCTGGCCAGTTGCTCATCGTCAGTTGTCACACATCCGGCATCGCCCAGTGCGCCTAAGTTCTTGCCTGGATAGAAACTGAAGGCCGAGGCATGTGCCAAGCTTCCCACACGCTTACCTGCTATGCTGGCTCCGTGTGCCTGTGCGGCATCATCGATGAGTTTGAGTCCGTGCTGGTCAGCTATAGCTCTGAGCACATCCATACGGCATAGACGTCCGTAGAGATGCACTGGGATGATGGCTCGTGTGAGAGGTGTAATGAGCGATTCCACCTGTTCTGCATCCATTAGATAGTCGGTCAGAGAGGGTTCGCACAGTACAGGCTTCAGTCCGGCATGTGAGACAGCCAGTATGGTGGCAATAAACGTATTGGCAGGTACTATCACCTCATCACCGTCCTGCCATCCCAGCATGTGCTTGTAGGCTCTAAGGATATTGGCCAGGGCATCCAGACCGTTTCCCGTGGGTATGCAATAGCGTACGCCGCAATATTCGGCATAGTTGCGAGCAAAACGCTCGTTCTCTTTGCCTTGCAGATACCAACCGCTGTTCACCACACGGGCAACCTCCTCCGAGAGTGAGGGTTCGAACGAGTCGGATATCTTCTTCAGATCCAAGTACAAGACTTTCTCTTCCTCACCTGAAGGATGAGTCCCACACATGTTGATAAGACGCTGGCGGTCCAGCAGTATATCATATACATCATAGCATACGGCTCTCCCTCCGAATCCTTCTTTCTGGAAGATGAGACCTTCGTTGAGGATATAGCCTCCTTGCTCGGTAGAGATGCCGAAGTCCACATATTCCAACTGCTTGTAACGCTCATTGATGAGGTGGCGGAACAGGAGATCCAGTGCGCCGTGAGCACGGCCCTCCTCTCCGGCGGCTATATACTGCACGTGTGCCACATGGGGAGTTTCGAAGACCACTGTGCCTGCCACTATCTCCTGATTGTGTTTCACCAGATAGAGTTTTATCTCTTTGGGGAAGCGCTGCATGAGCAGTTTCATCTCCGAAACATTGTGTACAGGGTGTACGTCATGATGATTCATGAGCACTTCATCCAGGAGTTTCCAGTATTCCTCCAGTGTCTGGAAGTCCCCTTCCGTCATGCGGTCGATATAGAAACCGTGTTCGATGGCCTTTTTAGCCTGACGGAGTCTGAGCGTGCGCATCTTCATGGGGTGAGCCATACTCACCACCGTACTCACCTGCCGCCTTTTCAGTACAGCACCTGCGCGGAAGAGTGCATAGAGTTCTTCTGCCGAGGGAATATCACTATATATATAAGGTATAGGCTTCACCACTATTCGGCGTGCCTGCAGATAGCTTTGATAATAGAGCAGTACGGCACGCATGATACTCAGCACTTCGGTCTGAGTGACTTCGGGTTTCACTATGAGCCCACCGTAGGTAAGTCCCTGGTGGGAATACACGCAGGCTTCGCTCTCCACCCAGTTGGCAGGAAAGAGGGCAACAAGTCTTCTTAAATCGAAATCCTCTTCCTGATATCCGTCGGCCGAAGTGATTCCCTCGTACACCATCACCGAGCAGTCAAAGAAACGGTCGGCGTGATAATCCATGAAACCTCTCTGCAGGAGAAACGTTCCATTCTTGGAACTTCTCACAAAGGAGTCCCAATCATCTCTCTTGTTTATGGAATAAGGTATGACTTTCATCTTTCTCCTCTTACCTCTTTCAGATAATCCTTGTGATTGTTGATATAACCCGATGCATCATAAGGGTGGGAAGCCAAGGCCAGACAAACGGTACCGGGCAGAAAGTCTGTCAGATGGCACCATACGCCTGCTGGTATCAAGATGCCACAGGTGGGACTGTCCATCCTGAGACATGCCTGTTCCACCCCATCGTCGATATGCATATCAAAGGCTCCCTTGAGGGGGAACACCACTTCCGAACAGGTTCTGTGGGCATGTCCGCCACGTGATTGCCCTGGCTTTACGTCCCATATCCAGAACACTCTCTCTATGGCGAAAGGCACATTCACTTGGCTTTGGACGAAAGAGAGACATCCTCGCTCGTCCATTATTTCCGGGAGCTCTATGAGTTGGCATCCACCTGGCAGATATGTTCGTTGTGCATCCTCAAGTATATCCATGCGTATAATTGTTTCTACTGCAAAGATAGTGCAAACCGATTGAAAACTCTTCTCTTGCATAGAAAATTTTACCTGTTCGGGCTCTCTGTACTTATCCGTGAGTTGAAGGTCGGTGGTTCATCGCGCGAGAAAAATATGTAATGAGAGAACCATGAATTTCTGGGAAAAGGAAAAAAAAAGATGGGAATACTTGCGAGGATACAGAAAAACATCTACCTTTGCATCGCAATTGACAAAAGGACGGACAGCGGTTCGACAAGAAAGCGAGAAGAAGGAAGTTTGGGTGAGTGGCTGAAACCACCAGTTTGCTAAACTGACGTGCGGGTAACCGTACCGGGGGTTCGAATCCCCCAGCTTCCGCTCCGCTGACCAATATTTGTGATTGCAGATGGCGCTTTCGTCTAGCGGCTAGGACACATGCCTCTCACGCATGGAACACGGGTTCGATTCCCGTAGGCGCTACTTTTCAAGATGAAGGATACCCTATCAAGGCATCCTTTTTTCTTTGAAGAAATTCTGCTGCAGTTTTTTCATGGCGCTTTCGTCTAGCGGCTAGGACACATGCCTCTCACGCATGGAACACGGGTTCGATTCCCGTAGGCGCTACATCCCCCACTGGAGATACCTTTCATCCGAAATGGTATCTCTTTTCTTTTCTTACCTATATGCATCATGTGCCAGAACCTGGACTCTGTAGAAAATCATGGAGGAAAAGATTCCTAAATGAAGCTTATCTCAGACGCACGTACTTGCAAGGACAGTTGCACGTACTTGCGGGAAAGGTTGCAAGTACTTGCGTGGAGGATGCAGGGCACTGCGAGGACGGATGCAGTGCACTGCAGAGGCGGTTGCAGTGCACTGCAGGAGAGGTTGCAGTGCACTGCGTCTGAGATGGGTAAAACTGGCACCGAAATGGTCAGTCGTATTCTGGATAAGAGAAAAGGGAGATAATGGTATCATGACTAAGAGATAAACTAGTCAACCAATAGTAAAACTAATTATTAACCCAGTCAACTGACTTTACAAATAAGACTCAAAGTAGTCAACCTTTTCCGTTAAACTACATAGACGGCTCCATACATAACAAGAATCGTCATTTCATGCCATGATATCGTCATTTCATGCCATGATACCATCATTTCATGCCATGATACCATCATTTCATGCCATGATATCATCATTTCATGTGTAGTTTAACGGAAAAGGTTGACTACTTTGAGTCTTATTTGTAAAGTCAGTTG